>Ga0224508_10000163_pt1 | contig 69644 bp, 64 predicted proteins | sample SF_Jan12_sed_USG_4_FD_170157 | JGI IMG/M metagenome (GOLD analysis project Ga0224508, IMG submission 170157) | Sediment microbial communities from San Francisco Bay, California, United States - SF_Jan12_sed_USGS_21 | ecosystem: Environmental > Aquatic > Marine > Sediment | place: USA... | reverse complement strand
CACAGCCCACTTCCGAAAACGCCTCGTCCGAAATGCACCGTTGGTGAGAACATTCAACTGTGAGCGTAAATCCTTTTTCGAGCAGCGCGGCAGCACCCTTGGGTACGAGGGGAACGCGTGCCTCCGAGGGTTTAGTTTCGGCCCTTAACCATATGTGTGTTGTCATTTTGGATCCCAAGGCAAAACTTGGTGACATTGTCGCGCGCCCCTGTTGCAGGATGCAATATCGCGCAGTTGTTGTTGCCGGCAAAGCGCTACCACAGCGTGGATCGCGAAACCGCCTGGGATTATTGGCGGGTGGATAATAGTAAGGGTTAACGGGCTAAGCTGCCCGCTGGCAGAATTTAGAAGAATCGCGCCAACTGTACTTGAATGAAGTCGTCATCACGCAAACCAAAAAGGAAAAAATCTTCAGCCGGGATGTCGCTAAAAACTCTTGCTTCTACGCTCAGCTTCCAACTCTCCTGGAGGCGGCGGCTTGCCTCGAGTCCCCACACGCGGGCGTCGTCATCAAGATCGGCAATGACACCGAACAGCAACTCGGTGCTTTGCGCATCGTTGAATGTCAGCCGCACCCCAAGCGCGAGATCGTCTTCGAACGGCGTCAATGCATCTTCGTCACGATCGTCGAACAAGTACTCTGAAAGTATGCCCATATCAATGTCTGATTCAGCAACACGAACAAAGGTGTACTCAAAACCACCGGTTGCCGCCGCAAAGCTGTCGCCCTGACCGGAACGGCGAATCGCCTCCAACTTCCATAGCCAGTTCCCTTTAGTGGCCTGGACATCGATGCCAGTTTGGTCGATCTGGTCGTAGAACGGCACTAACACGGGGGCGCCGTCAGCTATGCCGATGGTGAAGCGCGGATCACGACTGGTGCCGGAGAAATGGTAGACCCCAATATCCCAGTCACCAAGTGCGCGTGACCAGCGTATGGCCAAGTCGATGTGGTCTTTTTCGGCGCTCGATTCGAAATCTGATTGGTCGGGATCGACCGGTGGCGTAGTACGGAACCGGCCTTCTTCGCCCGGAAATGTACGTTCGCGAAAGCCGACTAAGGCGAACAAGTCCAGTGTGCCCCACTCCTTGATAAGTGCGAAATTAATCATCGGCTGGCCAAGCTTGTCTTCGCCATCAACATTCTCGACCGCGTCGGTTTGGTTGATGATGTCGACTAGATGCTGAAACTCGGTGACACCCCAAAATACCTTTCGCACCCCAATGCGCCACTCATGTTCCGCCGCTGCCTTTATCCATTCGAGTTCGCGGATGTCGGCGTGGGTGCGCTCATCGTCATATTGATCGATACGCACAAAGGGGACGAAGGTAAAACTCTGTCTGCCATCGTCCCAATCCCGGTAATATTCAGGTTCGGCCGCGATGGACAGATAGTTATCGTGCTGTGCTGATGACAGCGCGTCTTCGGGAAAATACCGATTTTCCAGGGCCACAAAGCCGGACCACTCGCCGGCGGTGGCACACGTTGCTATAAGGCAAAGCCATAGTGCAGACAAAACCCGACGAATCGGTACCGAATTCACAGGCGTTAGCGGACGCGCTTTAAGCTGTTCTTATCGAAGTCGCGTGAGGTGAGCCCGGTTTTGAACTTAAAATTGCTCCACTGTAGCAGCGTGCTCTTGCCGGTCTGATGGTTAATCATGTACATCTCATGTGCACGCCAGTACTGATCTAAGTATTGCTGGTATCGCTTAAAGGTTAACGTCTTTAGCGCGGCATTCTTGCGGTCGTAGTAGTCAACTTTTAGCACTCGGTATTCGGCCTGGTCGATCCATGTGACCTGGCGGGTATAGCCCGAGTACTTGCTAACCGGATAGCGTTCGACAACGAAAGTAGGCTGACCATCCAATGACTCATCACGTAGGTATTTATAGGTGTACTTTTCGACTTCCTGCGAAGACACATCTTCATAAGCGAACTCGCTGCCCATAAACGCGCCAGACTTATTGGCCGAGGCTATGCGCTTGACGCGTTTTAGTGCCGGCAAATACAACCATTGGTCGTCGTTTGCGACCTTGTGACTAAAACTCAAAAGCGCGGTCCCTTTTACGTCACGCGGTTCATCGAAAATAGTCAAACTCTTGTCGCCATCGTTCTCTACTTCCATGGCGCGCGTGCGGATCTGTCGCCGGCTCTCCTGGCCATGCTTATTCTTGAGAATCATGATCAGGTCGGTGGTCTGATCATGCCAGCCGCGGTCACGCCGATCGGCTTCGATAGCAATGGCGAGACCCTTTTCTTCGGGGGTTTCGGCGATGCTGCTAAGCGGCACGAGTATCAGCAACAGCGGCAGCAGTCGTTTCATACTTTCGTTCCTCGAGTTTCATTAATAGTGGTGGCAAGAACAAAAAATCTGCCAGCAGCGCCAAGGCGATGGTAATTGCAGTCAGCAATCCCATGCCGGCGTTCAATTCGAAAGCGGAAAAGGCTAGCACGAAAAAGCCGGCGACTAGAATCAACGTGTTGACCCAAAGTGCCGTGCCTACGGTATGGAAGGCATAACGCACCGCATCGGGTGCGTTTAGGTTTTGCTCGCGCCGTGCCCGCAAATATTTGCTCAGGTAATGAATGGTGTCATCTACGACAATGCCTAGGCTCATGGTCGCTACCACCGACAGTGCCAATCCTACCTGACCCACCAATAGGCCCCACAGGCCAAATGCCATGCCCGCTGGCAATAGGTTAGGGAACAAACTGACCAAGCCGATTTTTACGCTACGCGTAGCCAGCAGGATAAGGCCGGAAATCAATATGAGCGCTACAAGGCCACCGAACAACATACTGCGAATATTGCGGTAACCGATATACGAAAACATGATTGAGGGGCCGGCGCCATGGGCAAACATATGTGCTGGTGCGTTATCTCTCAGCCATTGTTGGGCGCGCGCCTCCAGTGAAAGCACTCCCTTGGTGGTTAGATTCTTCAGCGTCGCGGTAAGCCGGGTGGCGGACTTATCGACATTGATCTGATCGTTGAGGTCGAGCCCAAATGGTAGTGAAAGCTCGTATAACAACAAGTATTGCGCCGCCAAGTTACGCTCCTCAGGAATGCGATACCACTTGGCATCATCGCTATGCATATTCTTATTTAACCGCTTCATGGTGTCGGTGAGCGTGTTGACATGGATGACTTCGGGCTGACGCCGATACCAATTCGCAAACTCTTCAAGTGTTTTCAGATAAGTAGGGTCGCTGATGGCGCCGCTGCTGCCGGCGTTCAAACTATATTGGAGCCGATAGATACCGGTTAGGTTGGCGACCGAGAAGTCGGTGTCGGTGCGAAATGGGATGCTTTCGGCGAAGTACTCGACAAATTGGTCGTTGAGCTGATTGCGCGGAATAAAGGCGACGAGAACGAGGATTGCCAGTGTCATTCCCCATAGCAAACGTCGGCGATTTCGAATCACGAACTCCGCAAAACGGTCCATACCGGCGGCCCCAATTGGACGACGTCTAACCCGCAGCGGCATAACTGCCATCGCTGCCGGTAGGAATAGCACCGAATAGACAAATGCAGCGCTAATACCCATGGCGACTATATTGCCGAGGTCACGAAACGGCGGCGCATCACTGAAGTTCATGGACAAGAAACCGATGACCGTGGTGAGGCTGGTGAGAAACACCGGCTGCACATTGATGCGTAGGGCCTCGACTATCGCCTCATACTTTCCTTTACCATCGCGGACCTCGGTCAACAACGTCACTAAGATATGGACGCTATCCGCGATTGCCAAGGTCAGAATAATCGTTGGTGCCGCCGACGATGGCGGCGTCATCTTTATACCCAGCCATCCGGTGAGCCCCATCGCGGTTACGACCGACATCATCGTTACTACCACGGTAAGGATAGTGCCGCTCACCGAGCGAAGGGTTAAAGCAAGCACGATGATCACTACCAGGTACATCAACGGCACCAGAAAAGCCAAATCGTTCTGGGCTGCCTCTGGAAATGCATTGTTCATCAGCACCACGCCGGTGAGATAAATGTCGATGTTAGGGTTTTTTGCCTTGGCTTGGTCGACGAGTTCGCGCGCCTTAGCGACGACTTCCGGTACCTCATGTAGTCCCTTACCAGGAAGAATAATGGTGGCGTTGACGCCGGTGACGTGTGTCTGTGGCGAGATAAGCCGGTTTATAAGCAAGGGCTCGGCCAGCGCTATCTCTTTGGCACGCACAAGTTGTTCGTTGGAGAAGGTGTCTGCATTTTCGATCAGATTCGAAACGACGAGGTCATCGGCGTCCGCATATGTGTACTGAAAGTTTGTGATCGAATCTACACGGTTGGAATGAGGCAGTTGCCAAGCAGCCTCGGTTAGCCATTCCACCGTCGCTAATGTCTCGCGTGTAAATACCGTGCCATCCTTGGGTGCAATCACGAACAGGACATTGTCGTTCTTGCTATACACATCTTGCAGCTCTTCGAAGGCCTGTAGTTGTGGGTTTTCCTTACTGAAGAACACGCGATAGTCGGTCGTAAATTCGAGAAACCGGACACCGCTGCCAGCTGCTACGGTGGCGGCGATGCACAGGAGCATTAACCACCAACGCCAACGTATAACCCATTTTGAAAAGGCGACAATCATTATTATCTCGAGATGGGGTTGTTTGCGATCGTAAGCCGAAACTAGGCGCGCGAGGCGACGGGTTGCGGGGTATCGTACGAACGGCGCAGCCCGTAAGATTGAAGCGCGGCCAATGACGCGACCATGCCCGAGACGATCGCAATCGCCCACATCCCGTGAATAGTCAGCGGCACAATGTCAGTGACTAACAACAATATACTGTCTACCACCCAGGCGACGTCGAGAAGGATTACCGCGAGCGCAAGACTACGACGAATTCTGGGCTCGGCTGCAAGCCAGAATAGAGCGACGGCAAACCCGATAAGGCCGGCACCAAGGAAGTTCATGAGGCCCGGCATATCAAGTCCCAAGAAAGACGACACTTGTGTCGGTAACACCGCCAGCACGACGCCGTTTACCGCGGAGAACAGGCCGTTGGCTTGCAGGGCGCGACGAAGTACATTGGAATTAGTCGCGGTTGGGGGAAGCTGAACAGCCATGAAACCTTCTGTTGGTCGTTGCTGTACTTAGGGGTGACGTTACTAGGTCGAGAATTCACGTGGTGGCAGATAGTCAGCCTGCGGTTCAAACGGGATGGTCAAGGTGCGGCCCAAGAATGCGATCACGCGAGATTCGAATTCGGGATCGCTTAACACATCTGAATGACGTCGTCCCTGCGCCAACCATTGTTCGGCATACTGCGCATTGGCTCGTGCATACAATGTTCGCATGTCCGAGGCCGGTATTAAACGATCGGTGTCACCATGTACAAGGAGCACCGGCACGGTTACATCGGCGATTCGATTTTGCGGCGCCACCTCGTCTCCGGTGGTCCCCAGCCAATACTCCCAGCAACGGCACACAAGCCAGAGAAACGGCCAGCGCGGAATACGCAGGCAACGCAACGCGCGGGCGGTAACTGTAACCGGATCGGCGAATGCGGAGGTGCTGACCAGCGCTCGTATGCGGGGCTCCGTTGATGCCGCCAAGATCGCGCCGGCGCCGCCCATAGAATGCCCCACCACCCCGATGCGGGTAGCGTCCACGTCCGGTCGGCCTTCCAGGTAGTCGACCGACGCGATCAGATCCTCGGCGAACTTGGCAATGCTGATAAAACCATCATCGCCACTGGCTCCGTGACCACGCGTATCATAGAGCAACACGGCGAACCCGGCTTCGCGTAACCGACGGGCAACGGACAACATCTTGGTGGCACCGTGTGACCAGCCGTGCGCGACAATAATTGTGCCCCTGGCGGTTGGCATGTGGCTGGGGATAAACCAACCCCGCAGGCGCACGCCGTCGCTGGTGAAAGACACCGCTTCGAATGGCAGGCCGTGATCGGCAGGTGTTCTTGCCGATGCGAGACGCCTGGGTTTACCCCATAGGCGAGTGAATACGCACGCAAACCCAACGCTAAGAATCGCCACTATCGCCACACCGACGCTAGCCAGGATTAGGAAATCCGTGAATTGCATTAGACGCTCCCCATATTCATCTGTGGCCTACCTCACCCTGGGTTTCGGCGCCACGCGAAGGGATTCGAGATAACCAATAAGGCTCTTGCCGCAATTGAAAAGCAGGTCCGGGTCATGTGCGTTCTTCGCCATGCCCATACAACCCTCCATGGCCGCGACCAGAAAAGCAGCGGTTTCTCCGGGGTGAACGTCAGTACGTACGGTGCCGTTGGCCTGCCCCCGCATGAGCGCTTGCGCGATACCACCACGCCAGACGTTGTAAATATGATTTATGCGTTCGCGAAAACCTTCGTCTACCGGTGACATTTCCTGGGCAAGATTGTTGAGTGGGCAACCAAGCATAATGTCCGCTGGTCGCAGCGACTTGCCGGCCTCTTGCAATAACGTGCGCAAAGCAGTGATCGGGTCGTCTTGGTTTTCCAGTGGGGCCAACCACCGCTGCGTAATTTCGTTTGTCACCAATTCATCGACCACCGCGTACCCGAGTGCCGTCTTGTTTGGAAAGTGGTGATACAGCGCGCCCTTGGTTAGGCCTGTATCGGCCAAAATCTTGCTGAGACTAGCTGCCTGGAAGCCATTCCGGTGAATCTCGTCAAACGCCGCGCGTAGCAACAACTCGCGTGTCTGGTCCGATTTTCTGGCTGTGAACATACCAACCGGTATGTATCATAATAGATTGTCTCTGTCAATAAATGCAGAAAAATGACATAAGTACAGGTGCGTAAACCAACCGTGCGGTATGATTTCGCCGGATGCCGCCATCCAAGCTCAGGCGTCACCGTGGCCGCGCCGGCCATAGGTCGCCTGGTGCGCTATTTTTCAATGCCTTAACCGCCAAGGCTATAATGCCGGCCGCCATATAGCGCTACCCAAGGTCCATATCTGCATGAACTCAGTCCCGAGTAACACCCGCGGCCTAACCCAACTCAAGCAGCCAGATTTCTATTCACTCAAGCTCGAGCCTGCTTATCTGCACCCCCGCTATTGGTTGACCTGGGCGGGATTAGGGTTATTGCGCCTAAGCGCGTTGCTCCCCCTCGGCGTCAGTCGTTTTGTTGGCGCTACCTATGGTTGGTTATTCTTTCTGCTTAACCGCAAACGCCGTCGTATCGCCCGTACCAACCTGGGGATGTGCTTTCCTGATCTCAATCATCGACAACGCGAGCGTTTACTGCGCCGACATTTCGTGTTGACTGGGCAGAGCTATATTGACCTTGGTTTTCTGGCGTGGGCGTCAAGGTCAAGACTCGAACGCAAAATAAGTATCGTCGGTCTGGAAAATCTGCGCCTACAACTGGGTCATGGTAAGAATGTCATTCTACTGGCGCCTCACTGCGTTGGCATAAACTTCGGCACCGTCATTGCCAAAGAGCATGACCAATTCTCAATGTTTAAGCCGGCACGCAACAGCTTGCTGAACTGGTTGATCAATAAAGCGCGTATGCGGTTTGGTTGTCGTCTGCTCATGCGCAAGCAAGGTATGCGACCGGTTGTGCGCGCCCTGCAGCAAGGTATGATCTTCTACTATATTCCAGATGAAGATTTTGGGCCGGGACGCTCGGTATTCGCGCCGTTTTTTGGTGTCCAAACCGCGACCCTCGCCACGCTGGGAAGACTGACAGATGTCACTGACGCGGCAGTGCTACCGTTCTTTGTGTCCCTGCTGCCAGCAGGTCGAGGTTACCAAGTAACCATGGGGGCGGCGCTAGAGGATTTTCCAACTGGCGATCGCAACAAAGATGCCACCCGCATGAATCAAGTGTTGGAAGCAAGCATTTACGAAATGCCAGCGCAATATATGTGGACTCTCAAGTTGTTCAAGACTCGTCCCGATAATGGCCGTTCTCCCTATTCCTAAGAAAGGCCGACTGAAGTTTTTCTTGCACCCACGACACTGGCACCGCTGGTTGGGTGTTGGTGCGATGCGTGCGATTAGCCTATTGCCATTGCCCATGTTGGCATGGTGCGGCGACAGCCTGGGTGTGGTGCTTTACTACATACATCCCGGTCGTCGAGAAATTGCGACCATCAACATTTGCAAATGTTTTCCAGAGTTGACGCCGGAAGCACAAAAGCAAATGGTGAAAAGCAATTTTCGTGTTTTTGGTCAGGCGCTGCTCGATATGGGAATCGCCTGGTGGGCGTCACCGCAGCGCTTAGGCCGGCTGGTGAAAATCAGCGGACGCGAGCATTATGACCGCGCGATAGCCGATGGTAAGAATGTCATTCTACTTGTGCCGCACTTTGTCGGCTTGGAGATAGGGGTAGTACGCCTGTCACAGGAACGTCCCATGTGTGCCGTGTTCCGTCACGTCGATAATGAGGTGCTGCGTCTTTTTATGGAGAAGGGCCGGACCCGTTTCGGGCTTACCCTTATTGAATACAATAAGCCGCTGATAACATTGGTTAAAAAAGTTCGCGAAGGTCTGCCGCTTTATTACCTGCCAGATCAAGATGCACGCAAGCGCAGTCCAGCGTTTGCACCGTTTTTTGGGATACCCACCGCAACCTTCACGGCACTCGGGCGTTTGGCAAAGATCACCGCGGCCGTAGTTATTCCGTGCTTTTGCCGTCAATTGCCCGGCGGCAAGGGCTACGAGATTGCCTTCGAACCACCGTTAGCCGGGTTTCCAACCAATGATCCAGTCAAAGATGCCGAGCGCATGAACCGAGAGATCGAGCGTGCAGTACGAGAGACCCCGGAACAATATTTTTGGCTACATAAACGGTTCAAGACACGCCCGGTCGGCGAGACCAGTTTCTATCCAAAAGAGAAGCGACGATAGATCGTAGTATCGAACATGTCTGTTGGAGGGAGGTTCTAATGAAACTGCGTACTGGTGATACGTGGATACCAGCGGATGAATATGGACGATCGCTCAAGGGATTGACAGTCAATCTGCTGGTTCGCGATATCGAGCGAGCGCTGGTATTCCAAACCGAGGTACTTGGTGCGACCGTAGTCTACAGTGACCCCGATATTGCAGTCGTGAGCGGATTTGGCGCCGAGTGGATGCTACACGCTGATCATACGTACGACAAACATGCGATGCAGGACGTTGTTGCTGACGTTAGCCAACGAGGAGCTGGCATGGAGTTACGCCTGCACGGCCGCCATCCCGATGAAGCCGAAGCGGCAGCGCAACGTCTAGGATTTCAGGTGTTGGCGCGCCCCACCGACAAGGAGGCCCACGGGTTGCGTGAAGCCTTCCTTATCGATTCAGACGGGTACGTGTGGGTGCCTGATATGCCTCTATGAACTAGGCCGGCTAACCGGTTGAGCCCCAGAGTTGTTCGAGGCGCTTATCTCGACCACAACCGTAACGATAAACCTTGTAGCGTATCGGGTTCTTTGAATGATAATCCTGGTGATACTCCTCGGCCGGATAAAACTCCGACGCCATTGTGATTTGGGTTACGATCGGTGCTTCGAATGACTTTGTGGATTCGGCCTTTCGCTTCGATTGTTCCGCTAGATCTTTTTGTGTCTCGTCGTGGTAGAAGATTTCGGCTCGATATTGACTACCGGCATCACAGAACTGACGGTTGGGGGTGGTGGGGTCGATGTTGCGCCAATAGACCTCGAGCAATTCAGCGTAAGTAACCTTGGCCGGATCATACACGATCTGTACCGCCTCGGCGTGACCGGTGCCGCCGGCCGATACCTGTTTATACGTTGGATTTTTCGCGTGGCCGCCGGTGTATCCGGAGGTGGTCGAGATCACACCTTCCACCTTATCGAAATCGGATTCCACACACCAAAAACAACCACCGGCGAGTGTCGCGGTTTCGAACTGGCGAGGGTCTGCGGCTTGAGCGCTACCGCCATGGTCGATGGCCATGCCCAGTATCGGGCCGGTTATTAGCGCTAAACCCCAAAGCGCGCGCATTTTCATTACCGTAACTCCCTACTTTTTCAGGATAATCGCTCCCTAAGACCGGGTGTCGGTTTTTTGGTTCAGTGTGGTCGGCCCAAATACCGGTGGCAACGCACATCTCATATACGGCGGTTGTCACGGCACTATGGCTAAAGATACTAGCAGATTGGCGGTGGTAACCGGGGCCGGTTCTGGCATCGGCCGCGCGGTGGCGCTCGCATTAAGTCATAAACGACTAACGGTGCTGGCGGTCGGACGTCGCTTACCACCCTTGAAAGAGACGGCCGATATGGCAACCGGTGGCGTACGGGTGTTGAACGCCGACGTGGCCACCGCGGCCGGCCGCGCCGCCATTGTCGATGAGCTCGGTGGAGATAGAGTACATTTTCTCGTGCACGCGGCCGGCACCATGCCGATACAGCGACTCGCCGATATTACCCCCGACACCTGGGGTCAGGTCATGGCCACCAATGTGGACGCTAGGTTGCACCTAACCCAAGCATTAGTCCCCAGTCTGACGCCCGGCGGGCGTGTGTTGTTCATAGGGTCGATGTCGGCGACTAAGCCACGCAAGGGCTCGACTGCTTATTGCACCTCACTGGCCGCTTCATTTATGTTGCAGCAATGCTTAAAGCTAGAGCTAGCGCAATACGCAGTCTTGGTAACCAATGCCATCCCTGGCCCGGTAAACACTCGTATGCTTCAGGCTGGTATGGTCGCCGATGCGGATGTTTTCCCGGATAGAGACGAGTATGGCGCCTTGCGTGAGCAGGGAAAACTTATTGAGCCTGAAACGGTTGGCCATTTTTACGCCTGGCTGCTTACCCAAACCGACGACCAAAGCTATAGCGCCAATCAGTGGGACATCCGAGACCAGAGCCATCATGCCGCTTGGATTGGTTCACGTGGTCTATACGAGGCAAACTGACGCAACACTGCAACCCTCAAATACGGTTGCTGTTTCTTGTAAATAATGTTTGAGCGACGCCTAAGGAGTTGGACGGGTCTCATACTCGCGGTGTATGTCGTTTCGCATTTGGCAAACCATACGTTGGGACTGTTATCGCTCGACATGATGGAGTGGTTTCGCCGCCACAATGCATCGCTCTGGCAAACCCCGGTTGGGACTGTCGCGCTCTATGGCGCACTGCTAACCCATTTTTTGCTTGCGCTTTGGTCGCTATATCGGCGCCGGACCTTGCGTATGCCACCGTGGGAAACCACACAATTTGCCCTTGGCCTGTTACTTCCGTTCTTGTTGGCTTCACACCTAATCGGAACCCGCATTAATCAGACCTTACTCGGGTTCGATGTTACCTATCCGTATGTAGTCACAATCCTGTGGAACGATCTTAGATACTCGATCCAACAGCCGCTCTTGGTTCTTGTGGTGTGGAGCCACTTGACGGTCGGGATGCATTTTTGGCTACGCATCAAGCCCTGGTACGAAAGGTTGGTACCCTATCTTTTTGGGCTCGCGGTGTTACTGCCCGCGATCGCATTACTCGGATTTGTAAGGGCTGGTCTTGAATCGGATGAGTTGATCACCGATCCAGATGCAGTGAGCGCGATTTTTGCGGGCTGGAACGCAGCGACGCCGAAACAACAAGCATTGATTATTGGGCTAGAAGCCAAGGTGCTGGCATCACTTGTTTTAGTATTGTTGGGAGTGCTCGTAGCTCGGCGGATACGACACTTGTTAATAGATCGCCACTCGTCGTACGGCATTTCGCACCCGTCGGGACAGGTAGTTTCTGCGCCTATCGGCCAGACGATATTGGAAGCGATGCGGGCTGCCGGTATTCCACATGCTTCCGTGTGTGGCGGACGTGCGCGTTGTACGACCTGCCGGGTGCGGGTGGGCAAAGGTATGGACGATCTGGCTGAACCGTCGGCATTGGAATTGGCTGCACTACGTCGCATCGGTGCGGCTCCTAACGTGCGCCTAGCCTGTCAAACGCGACCGCGGCGGGATGTGTCGATCACACCGCTGCTGCCGGCACGGGCGGACGCGCGGGCCGCCTACCGACCGGGCGGTGTGCAGGGCCATGAACAAAAAGTGGCGGCAATGTTTATCGATCTTCGCGGATCGACAAAGCTTGGTGAAGAGCGTTTCCCGTATGACGTTGTCTTCATTCTGAACCAGTTTTTTGCAGAAATGGCCGCTAGCCTGCAAGCAACACGCGGCCACTATGCGCAGTTCTCAGGTGATGGACTTATGGCCTTGTACGGTTTGGAATCGGGTATAGAAGACGGTTGCCGCGACGCACTCAAGGGTGCGGTCGAGATGAACCGCAGGCTGATGGTGCTCAATGAGCGATTAGGTATGGAGTTGCGCGAACCTCTACGTATTGGCATTGGCATTCACTGTGGTGAAGCCATTGTCGGCACCATGGGACCGCCCGCGTCGCCAAATTTCTCGGCAATTGGCGACAACATCAATATTGCAGCTAGGCTTGAGGCGCTAACCAGGAATTATGACTGTACGCTCCTGGTATCGGCGGTGACGGCTGAATGCGCCGGTGTGGATCTATCGAGGTTTCCGACGCACCAGGCCAGGGTGCGAGGCCGCGGTGAGCCGGTAGACGTTTATGCCATATCCGATCTAGTCGAGATTTCTGGCGATATCGTTGACCGACAACCGACTGGCATGAAGAGCTCACAGTAGGTAATTTACGATATGAGTAACGAATTTCTCCGACTAGCGGTCAGCGGTCGCGCCGAGGAAAGAGGTTTCCAGCATGGCCAACTTTTGGCAGACCGTATCGGGCGTACGGTGGAATTCTACACTCGCATTTTTGGTCAACCCGATTCAGTGCTATTCGAGTTAGCAGATCATTTCAAGCGAAAGATTCGTGAGTTCGATGACGAGTATGCGACCGAAATCGAGTCTGTCGCCGAAGGCGCCGGCCTCGATTCATCGTATATCTATGCGCTGAATGCCAGGAGCGAACTTCTTTCGCTGAAAACCAATGAGTGCACCGCCATCTATTTCCAGAAAACGGGAATACTGGGTCAGAACTGGGACTGGGCCAGTGTTCTCGAACCGCTGACCGTACTGATGCGGATCGAATATCCCAATGGGCACGTAATTCAGATGATCACCGAGCCGGGCATTATTGGCAAAATCGGTTTGAACTCGAGTGGGATCGGCGTGTGTTTGAATATACTGAGGATCAAAGGACGGCTCGATGGGCTCCCTGTGCATGTGCTGTTGCGGTCTATTCTGGATTCGAAAAGCATCGATGAAGCAAAGATTGCCCTAAAAAAAGCCGGTCAAGGCAAAGCAAGCAATATTCTCGTCGCTGATCGGCATGGCAACTGCTTCGATATCGAGTTTGCTCGGGACAGGTCATTGAAAATCGAGCCGGAGCAGACATTCGTGCACACGAATCACTACATTGGTGAGCACATCAATCCCAATGCTGGCATATTTCGTTGTTCATATGCGCGCAAGCAAACAGCGGAGGAAAGGATTAAGGCCCTGACTGCATACTCGGTTCAAGATATGAAATCGATTCTGTTAGATCGATCGCATGGAGAATTCCCGATAAACAGACGATATACTGCAGATGACGTTATTGAGGAGATAGGGACTGTATGCTCTGTCATCATGGATCTACCCAACCAGACTATCCATCTCAAGAGGGGTCACGCTGTAGACACCGATTTCTCACGTTACACGCTGTAGATTCCTGCCACAGACCAAACATCTACCTTGCCCGACCTTGGCGTGGATGACCACACCCGCCCACGCTGTTTTGAATCTGCTCGTTCTCGGTGGTGGGCACCGACGTATATTGTGGTTGCCAATTTTCCTGGGTTCATTGCTGCCAGACGTTCCCATGCTTGGGTTTTATTTCTTGCAGCGGGTAATCCTGCGCGAGCCCGAGTCCTATATTTGGTCGCATGTGTATTTTCAACCGAACTGGCAGGCACTCTTTGATATCTTTAATTCCTTTCCACTCATTGTTGTCGGTCTCATCGTTGCATATTGGGTGCGTTCTGACTGGTTGCAAGTGTTCTTTCTCAGCATCGGCCTTCATTGCATGGCCGATTTTTTGCTTCACCACGACGATGCCCATCGGCATTTCTTGCCCCTTTCTGATTGGCGACTGCTAAGTCCAGTTTCTTATTGGGATCATAGGTACTATGGCCGATATGTTACGTGGGCCGAAATGGCATTGGTATTGGTGGGCTCGGTCATTCTGTTCCAACGTCACAAGTCACCTGCGGCCAGAGTGTTGGCAGGCGTGACGCTTGTGAGCTATCTTGGCTACCTGGTCTACGCCCTCACGGTTTGGGCCTCCCTGGACGGAACGCAATAATGCCCTCAAAACCAGGCTCGTCGGGTTCGGTAGTTTCACTTTGGCGCTACCCCATCAAGTCCATGATGGGCGAGGAACTGAACTCGGCCATCATTACAGAACGTGGGCTATACGGCGACCGTGCGTATGCCCTCATTGATATTTCTAGTAGAAAGGTGGTGAGCGCCAAGAATCCGCGCAAGTGGGCGCGCATGTTTGATTGTCGTGCCGCTTACAGTAATAACGCCAATGCCACTGGCACCGTGCGCATTAGCCTAACAGATGGCACGGAAGTAACGAGTGCCTCCGATAATATCAACTTTGTGCTTTCAAATGTTTTCGATCGCGAAGTACGGCTTCAGAGCGTCGCACCAGAGGTGCTGAGTTTTGAGGAGTACTGGCCAGACACCGATGGTCTCCCTTACCGAAACGCGGTGACCGACGAGTCTCTAGCGCCGGAAACGCTCTTCGATGGTGCAACCATGCATGTACTGACGACAGCGACTTTGGATTGGCTGCGAAGACTATATCCCGATGGACGTTTCGAGGCGCGCAGGTTTCGTCCCAATATTGTTGTTATGCCAACATCGACGCAGACCGGCTTTGTCGAGAATACCTGGGTAGGTCGAACGCTCGTCATCGGTGATGATGTACGCCTGCACGTAACGCGCCCATGCCCTCGGTGTGTCATGACCACGATGGCGCAAGGAGATTTACCAAAGGATCCGGGTATCCTACGCGCGGCAGCGAAACACAATGAGTTGAACGTGGGTGTATATGCTGAGGTATTGTACGCCGGTACTGTCAAACGGGGTGATACGGTCGTGCTCGAGTGATGCCTAACCGCGTTATCTTGTTCTGGGTAGTCGGGCTATTCTTGAGCGTCCCAGGATTCGCTCAGGCAGAATGCCGCGGTTTTCGAGATTGTTACGACACAGCGGAAGCGACCGAACGCGAGGGAAATCTAATATCGCAATCAGCTATTATGCCCTAGTCTGTCCCATGGAGGTTAAGCGCGTCTATGGGGCATTGAAGATAGCGGCCTGCGAGAAAATCACTACGCTAAGTAGTTCGAGTGACAATTACGCGACCGCGAGTACGTATTTCTCTAAGCGTTGTGCGCAAGGCGTTCAGGAGGCCTGTTTTTTCTCGCTCGGGTGGCGGAACGGCAACAGGATCTCCGTAGGGCAATCGAGCTGATGCAACCTTTGTGTAATGGAAGTTTTTCGCTGCCGATTGTGGCTGGTTACGATAGTTGTGACAATCTAAAATGATAACTGGTCGCGTAATCCAGATGAGGTATCTCTGACCCATGATTTTGGAGGGGTTCCAATATGCTTCTAGAGGGATCATGTCATTGCGGTGCCGTTAGTTTTCGATTGCGTTCGGCCCATCCCTATCCATTTAACCGCTGTTATTGTTCCGTTTGCCGCAAGACAGCCGGTGGCGGGGGCTATGCCATTAATCTCGGCGGCGATGCCGATACCTTTGAGGTCGATGGCCACGATCATGTGCGCATCTATCAGGCGAAGATCCGGGACCGAAAAACCAACACGGCGCGTGAGAGTCCCGCACAACGCAACTTTTGCAGTGTGTGTGCCAGCGCGCTATGGGTGTGGGATCCGCGGTGGCCCGAGCTTATACATCCTTTCGCATCTGCGATCGATACTGAGTTGCCAATCCCGCCCGAATGTACGCACCTAATGTTACATGCCAAGCCATCATGGGTGGTGTTGCCAGCCGACCACAAAGACAAGAAGTTTGCTGATTACCCAGAAGAGTCCATTGCCGATTGGCACCAACGCTTGGGACTAGTGCAGAAATAATGGCAAGAAAAGTCTACGACACAAACCAGGCGAGCTCGGAAGAGATCAGCGATATTCTGGCGCTGCTACAACGACACGCTATTTCTCATTACGAGACACCAAAGGGTGTCTTCGGTCTCTCACTAGGCGCGATTTGGGTAGAGAATGACGCAGATTACGACACGGCACGGCAAATCATTGAGGAATACGACAAGGCTCATGCGCTACGCGTGCGTCAACAATATGGATCAGCCGCCCAAGGTACCGGCCTCGTTGCTACCCTCTTAAATGTACGAAGACTGATTGTAGAGCGGCCCCACCAAGCGCTTTTGTACGCGTTGATAATCGCTGGGTTGATCGCGATTCATTGGTGGTTTTTTAAAGCACTTTCCGGTTGAATGCGCGAGTGAACTCTCGAGAGGATCGCGACAAGGTTTCGCTAAGCTTAACTAAGGCTAGGTTGCTAGAGGGGGTAACCGAGTTGTGTCGGCGTGATCCAGATCTAAATAGGATTGTCGCAACCATCGGTCCGCCACCTATGTGGGCGCGCAAACAAGAATTCTCTACTCTCGTCTACATAATCCTCGAGCAGAAGGTTTCGATCGTGTCGGCAAAGGCGGTCTATCAGCGGCTTATGGGTGTAATGGAGGCGCCCATGCCACGGGACCTCCTTGGCCTCAGCGACTCCGAGCTTAAGTCAATCGGCTTTAGTCGTCAGAAGATGCGTTATTGTCGGTTGTTGGCGGAGTCCATTTTGGCAGGAGAACTCGACCTATCTGCACTGCGCCGCATGTCCGACGATGCGGTGCACGCAAAGCTAACGGCATTGCAAGGTATTGGCGCTTGGAGTGCCGATGTCTATCTATTAACCGCGTTACGTCGGCCGGACATTTGGCCGAGTGCAGACATTGCATTGGCGGCAGCAGCGCAACGCGTAAAACGTCTACGGTCACGGCCTACGGCGGCGAAGTTGGAAATACTGGCCAGGCGTTGGCGGCCTTGGAGATCGGTGGCAGCGCGCTTGCTCTGGCACCACTATCTGAATGCACCTAAATGACTGTTTCTAGCTGCTTTGCTGACATTAATAGCTAATAGGACAGTCGTCTCAAAAGTTTATTTTCGTAGTCTTTTCAAGAAGACCCGCATCTCCTTAACCGCTTGCACGTCTCCCTTTTTCTCGGCTATCTCGATCCCAGTTTCGTACGCCTCAATCGCTTCCCGGTTTTTTCCCGCTGAGGCGAGCGCTTTGCCTAGTGACTTCCAAGCGGCCGAATAACCGTGATCAAACTGCACTGCCTTCTCCAGATGTTCGACGGCCCTATCAAACTGCTTTAGCTTTAAATATTCGTTGCCCAGACCATAGCGTACCAGGGCGTTGTCTTGGCCACGGCGTAGCATGGCTTCAAGATTATCGATTAGCGCCATCGCTTAGTCGGCGATGTAATCGCGCTGCGCATCGTCGTGCTCACAATCGCCATGAGACACTCGGCAGCTGTAGCGGCGGGGTTGATCATTTCGCAATGGCTCTCCGTGAACCATAAAATATTAACTGTACGTCACTTTCCCCGTAACCCAGACGCTACACACGGATAGCACGGGGCCCTCTATCCAACGAGAACGCGCACGATCGTCGCTGCGTTTGCCGATATACAGAATTTCAAAGGACTTAGGCAGATATTTTTCTAATAAATTTTTGCCGAACTTGGTGCGGCCCTCACCCTCATGGTTATAGGCCCGTTGATTTTGCTCAATGTACACTAGAATTTCCTTTTGTTTACCGTTCTGCAGGGCATAGAGCATGTCCCTGACCATTTTGTAGGGTCAGTTGGTAGTTGCGAGTAAAGTTTCATCACAATCTTACGTGCAACGTTTCTGCACATAATATGGAGCTCTTCGCCTAGTGGGTCGAGAAGACAGGCTCTGTCGCCATACTCATACCTAAGTTTCTTATAAAATCGATTAGCGTTTTGCTATTCGAGGCGGCAGTCCTTAGCCACGCCAAAAACTTGGCGTCAGCAGCACCATCAATGTGAATAACTCCAACCTCCCTAATACCATGGCAAAGCACAGTATCCATTTACCTATTGCCGATAGTTCTGCATAGTTTGCACTCACCGCACCCAAGCCAGGGCCAAGATTGTTCAAACAGGCGGCCACAGATGAATAGGCCGTTACCAGGTCTACGCCGGTTCCGGTCATGGCAAGTGCCAATAGGTTGAAACTCACCACATAGAGTGCGAAAAACCCCCATACTGCGCTGATAACCTCGTCTGCCATAGGCTTGCCACCAACCTTGATTGGCATTAGGGCATCCGGGTGTATGAGACGGAAAATTTCGCGCAGGCCTTGTTTATATAACAACAATATCCGGATTACCTTCAGCCCTCCGGCCGTCGATCCAGCACAGCCGCCGATAAAGCTCGCGACAATCAGCAAAACCGGCAAAAACAATGGCCACCAATGAAACCCAGTTGTGGCGAATCCAGTGGTGGTGGCAATCGATACTGCCTGAAAGATGCCATGTCGCACCGTTTGCAACCAACCGTCGTATGCCCCAGTGATCATGAGCACAATGACACTCACAGTTGCTACCGCCAGCAGGACGCGCACATAGACTTGTACTTCGGCATCGGCGAAATAGGGTCTGATACTTCGTGCACGCCAGGAATGAAAATGGAGTGCAAAGTTGATACCCGCCAAGATCATAAAAATAACTGCTACGCTATCTACGGCAGGATTATCGAAATGGCCAAAGCTTAGATCGTGCGTGGAGAAACCACCAATGGCTATGGTGGAAAAACTGTGGGCAATCGCATCGAATAGATTCATGCCCGCAAACCAATAGGCGACTGCACATGCCACGGTGAGACCCAAATAGATGTACCAGAGTGCCTTAGCGGTTTCTGTAATGCGCGGCGTGAGCTTGTTGTTCTTGATAGGCCCGGGTGTCTCGGCCCGATACAACTGCATACCACCGACCCCTAACATGGGCATGACTGCCACTGCCAACACGACAATACCCATGCCGCCAAACCACTGCAGTTGTTGCCGGTAGTAAAGCACTGATTTCGGTAAGGCATTAAGCCCAGTCAATACTGTCGCCCCGGTTGTTGTAAGGCCTGAGGTGGACTCGAAAAGCGCGTCTGTAAATGTCATTTCGGGTTTGTCTACCAGCGCCAACGGCAACGAACCAAACAACGCGAGCAACACCCAGAACAAGGTGACGATGACGAATCCGTCGCGCACACGCACCTCCCTGCGTTTACCAACCGGCAACCACAGCACTAGTCCGGTCACCAACGTAATGCCGAAGGCAATAGCGAAAGCGAGGCTGGCGCCGTCTTCGTAGTACAGCGAAACTGCCATGGGCGGTAATAAGGTGCTGCTGAAGAAAGTCAGCAATAGCCCCATGACGCGCAGAATGGTGAGGAAATGCACGTCGTCAGACGAACCTGTAATCGACTTGGAACAAGCGTTCCACTTGCGAGATGTGTTTTTTGTCTATCAGAAACATGATTACGTGGTCATTGGGTTCGATGACCGTATCGTGGTGGCAAATGACCACTTTGTTCTTGCGCACAAGCGCACCAATCGTTGTGCCGCGCGGCAACTTGATATCGCCGACGGCGAGTCCAACTACGCGTGACGAAGAAGTATCTCCGTGGGCAACCGCCTCGATTGCTTCGGCCGCGCCGCGCCGCAAGGAATGTACTGCCACCACGTCACCGCGTCGCACATGGGCAAGCAAACTGCCGATGATGGCTTGCTGTGGAGAAATAGCGATATCTATATTGGCACCACTCTCGACCAAATCGACATAGGCCGGGCTCTTTATCAAAGACATGACCTTACGTGCCCCTAGTCGCTTCGCAAGCATGGCCGACAGAATGTTGGCTTCGTCATCGTTGGTGATGGCGCAGAATATATCCGTGTCTTCCACGCCCTCCTTGAGGAGGAGGTCCTCGTCGGCCGCGTTACCTAACAACACGATGGTCTGATTGAGTTGCTCCGCGACGCTACGTGCATGCAGCGCGTCTAGCTCGATGACTTTGGTCAAGTAATTTCCACGCTCAAGCTGAGAGGCGAGCCTAAGCCCAATATTGCCGCCACCGGCGAGCATAATCCGCTTGACACGCTTATCGAGTTTGCGCATCTCGCTCATCACGGCGCGGATATGTTTCTTAGCGGCGAGGAAAAAGACTTCATCATCAGGTTCGATAACCGTATCGCCGTCGGGGACAATCGGGCGATCACCACGATAGATAGCGGCGACGCGCGCTTCGATGCCAGGTAGATGATCACGCATTGTACGCAACTCGTGCCCGACCATAGGACCACCGTAAAACGCCTTTACCGCTACCAGCTCGACTAGTCCGCCTGCAAAGTCGAGTACCTGCAGGGCGCTCGGGTATTCAATCAGCCGCTGAATATGACTGGCGACAATCTGCTCTGGGCTGATGATGACATCTACGGGTATCGCATCCTGGGCGAAAATCTCTGGATGCGAGAGGAACTCAGCCGCACGAATACGGGCGATCTTGGTGGGTGTGTGAAATAAGGAGTAAGCGATCTGACAAGCCGTCATATTGGCCTCATCGCTACTCGTGACCGCCAGGATCAGATCCGCGTCTTCGGCCCCGGCCTGGCGTAGGGCTTCGGGATGGGAGGCGTGCCCGACGACTGTGCGTAAATCTAATCGGTCTTGAAGCTCCTGCAGCCGATTCGCATCAACATCCATGATCGTGACGTCGTTGTTTTCGGTTACGAGATTCTCGGCGACCGATGTGCCGACCTGACCAGCGCCGAGAATGATAATCTTCATGTTTTTATTATTAGTAGCCCAGAGCTATTTCGATCTCGATGACTTCGGATCAATCCCGAGGCTTTTCAGTTTACGGTACAGATGAGTGCGCTCCATATCTGCTAGGGCCGCCAATTCACTTACATTTCCATGTGTGCGCTTCAAATGGTACTCAAGATAAGCCTTTTCAAACTGGTCTCGGGCGGCGCGAAGTGGGAGATCAAAAACCGACTCGGCGATTTCTTCGTTGCTTACGCCGCGGTTGCTAAGCGCACGTTCGACCTCCGATTCGTCAATCTCCACGCCACGATTGAGAACCAGTAACTGCTGTACCATGTTTCTAAGCTCACGCACGTTTCCTGGCCAAGAATAGTTTCGTAGTTGATTGATTGCTGGTGTTGAGAACTTGCGGAATGGCAATTGTTCTTGTTCTACCATCCAATCACGATAAAAGTTGATCAGTTCAGGTACATCTTCGCGATGGTCTCGTAGCGGTGGCATGTGTATCGGTAAAACGTTGAGCCGGTAGTACAGATCTTCACGGAAACTGCCATCGGCGACCTTTTTTTCAAGATCCTGGCTGCTACTGGCGATCACGCGCACGTTCATATTGAATGACGATGTGCCGCCAACGCGCACAAAGCTGCGCTCCGCCAAGGCCCTCACCAACTGTGACTGCGTTACAACATCTAGTTCGCCAATCTCATACAGCACCAATGTGCCGCCAGTCGCCTGCTCAAAACTGCCGGCTGTAATGACGCCGTCGTGTTCACGACCGAAAAGCACCGCCGCAACATCTTTCGCTGGAACCACTGACAGACCAATTTCGACAAACGGCTGATTCGCACGTTCACTTTGCGCATGAAGATAGCGGCTGGTGACCGCTTTGCCGCTACCTGGTTCACCGGTGATGAGCACCCAGCTGTCAGTCTTTGCAACCCGCTCCACGTCCTCGCGCAGTCGCTGCATGATGGCGCTGTGCCCGATCAAGGTCGAGACTGGTTGTATCTGACGTTGTGGATAGCCGCTCTCATCTGTGTGCCGGGCACTCTCCAGAGCGCGCTCAACCGTTACCAGTAGTTTGCCAATCGACAGCGGTTTCTCAATAAAGTCACAAGCTCCGAAGCGCGTGGCCTCGACTGCTGTGTCGACCGTACCGTGCCCAGACATCATGACGACAGGGACATGTGGCTTGCCGGTTTGTGACCATTCCTTGAGTAACGAAATACCATCGGTATCCGGCATCCAGATGTCTAGCAATACGAGATCAGGATGTCGGTCGGCGTAGGCCGCACGGGCCGCCACCGCATTCTTGGCAGTGACCACCTGGTATTGTTCGTCTTCTAGAATCTCTTGTACGAGTCGTCGAATATCGGGTTCGTCATCAACCACAAGGATGCATTCAGCCGTCATGCCCGTTTCTCTTTAAAATCACTGCTCGACCGACTGAGGTCGCCTTTATGTAGTGAAGCAGTTTCACCTATGGGTACCCGAATCGTAATGCGCGCGCCGCTATCGGCAAGGTTCTCCGCAAACAATGTACCACTGTGCTCCTCGACTATTTTTTTGACAATGGCAAGCCCCAGGCCAGTGCCCTTGTCGCCAGTGGTGACGTAGGGCTCGAACATCTGGTCCATTAGGTTTTCTGGGAAACCAGGGCCATTATCTTCAATAACCAATTCCACAAAATTTTCTCTTGCGTATTCTACTAGACGAGTATTGATATAAATTAAAGGTTTTTCGTTGTTTGCCAGTGCGTCCCGAGCGTTCAACAGCAGGTTATGCAACACCTGCCGCCAGCGTCCCGGATCGGCAGTGATGTTGGGCAAGTCTGGGTCGAGCCCGAGCTTAATAGCCGGTGGTTTGGTCAGGATGGCGTCGTTACGGTCGTTGGACCCTGTTGCGCGTTTTGATATGCGGCCGCCGTAAAGTTCTACCACATCCCGGATTAAGTCATTGAGGTCCATAGGTTGTGTCTGCATCTGCACCGGCCGAGCATAGTCGGAGAAGGCATTGATCATGGACTTCAGTGCTTCTACCTGCTCGACGATGGTGCGAGTGGCCCGATCCATGGTCGTTTGTTCCGCATATGCGAGGGCACTCATGCATTTTTGTCGGATACGCTCTGCCGCCAGTTGGATAGGGGTAAGCGGATTCTTGATCTCGTGCGCGAGTCGTCGTGCGACCTCGCGCCAGGCGGCGTCACGCTCGGCTTGTATCAAGGCGGTGACATCATCGAATACGACGACATAACCACCTTTTCTCCGTCGGATCCGGGGCAGCATCGTGCCGCGTAGTATCAGCGTTCGTTTGCCCGATTGTCCGGCCAAGGTTACTTCTGTTTGCCACTCAGCCCGGTCTTTCTCGCTGGCATCGCGGATTGAATGACAGAAATCTGCAATCTGCGGCTGGGACTTCGAAAGCCAGAGCAGCGATTTTCCCGCGGCGGGTCCCAAATCCATGTGCAGGATCTGCGCCGCCGCCGCATTGTGGGTGCGCAAGCAGTTTCGTCGATCAAAAGATAAAACCCCGGAGGAAAGGTGTGCCAACACTGTTTCCAGGTAGGTGCGCTGCATTTCCGCTTCCGCCTGACTGCGCTTTGTTTGGTCCTGGGCATTTTGGATCTTTCGTGTCATGTCGTTAAACGATCGCACGAGTACGCCAAACTCGTCTCGGCCTTGCGCCGGCAATTGCTTGCGATAGTCACCCCGTGCGACTGCATGGGTACCAGCGGCGAGATCACGAATTGGCGCCACTAGGTGGCGAGCCGAGAAGATGGCTGCCCATATCGATATCAACATGGTCAGTAGCGCTACGAGACCGAGCGTTAACGTAAACCCAAATTTCAGGGGGCCGCGCAGATAAACCAATTTCTCGTATTCAGCAAACGCTACCTGCACGCTCTGGCCAAGTTTGGCGTAGCGTGTAGGAAGCGGTTGCAAGAGTTGTAAAATCCGGATCGGCGCTCCCACTTCACGGGAATAGACCGGTACCACGACGCGAAGTTGAAGATCCCCCGCCGCAATCGGATCGAGATTGGCATAGACTTGGCCCTGCCTAACTCGAGACAGAATGGTTTCGTTCGGTCGGTCGGGCACGAGCGTGCCCGCACTTGGTCCTGCCTGACTACTCGATGCAATAATCTCACCGTTTTGTGAGAACAAGGTCAGTTCTGCCACGTCGTGCTTCTCGCGCAAGAAGTCGAGGGCGGGCAACACCAACTTGACCGGTGTATCTTCAAGTTCCACTGCCGTATCCTGGCCGGTCTTTACCAAATCCTGTCTTATGGCATCGAGCGCGGTGCGGCCCAACAGCAGCGCATCATCTAAGGCCTTTTCGGTATTCACGTCGAACCAACTATCGATGCCCTTGTTTACCGCCTGTAAAGAGAAGAACAGCACTACTGATACTGGGATCACAGCGAGCAGAACGAACATGCCGAATAGGCGCAGCGTCAAACGCGCACCCATCACGCGTGCGCGAAACTGCACCGCTAGCCGATATAGGTTTATGAGGATAAGGGTAAGGAGCAGAATGATGCCGGCGACATTAATGACCAGCAGCAGAGAGTACAAACGCCCGAATAGCTCTGAATTCTGGGTCGCCGCGTTCATCATGAAAAGCGCGACCAACAATAAGACTGAAATAACCGCAAGCGGAACTACACCGGTGGCGTAACGGATTAACGTTGTACGTGCCATTCCGTCCACCCGCTGCTCAAGTGCCAGGCCAGTGATGTATAAGCCACTGGGCGTAGCGGCGCTGGCAGTGATTCAATATCAAGGCTTGCACGCACTTCCACATAATAATTGGAATTGCTATCGAACTCCCTGTTAAGGGCAAAACTCAGTTCATCAAGCGAACCCATGGTTCTAAGTGCCGACTGCAAGGACACGAAGCTCTCAACCGTGGCGGCGTCCGGCCTATGCCCCATCAACAGATATTGGCGCGATAACGCATGGTAACTGATCCGGCGTCGCAACGCCCATGTCTGAATACGCGCGTCCCACACCACAGACCGCTCCCGGTAGAGGCTGATGTCGATTATCACATCCATCGGTATACCCTTGCTCAGGGCCTCCTCCACCTTGGTGGATAACCCTAAATCGAGTACACCAGAGAGCGCAAGCGCTTCCGCCGTGAGGCGTGGTTCGACATTTGTCACCGTAAACTCGGCGTCGGCCACCGAGGCGCTTAAGGCGGCGGTTAGCGCGGCGGCCGTGAGCCAATTACTTCTTCTGTAGGCACGCATAATAAAACCCATCCATGCCCTGTTGTCCCGGTAGCAGCTGGATGCCGAGCTTCCTTGTAACACCAACCGGTAGCGATAGGGTAACGGTTGCGGCATCGGCGTGACGGGCCAGAAAAGCGCTTATTTGGTCTTCATTCTCCGCTGCAAGGATTGAGCAGGTTACGTATAACAGCTTACCGCCGCTGCGCAACAAGGGCCACAGGCCCTCAATGATGCTGCACTGGATGGCGGTTAGCTTGCGTAGATTATCGGCGGGGCGGCGCACCTTGATATCGGGATGTCGTCGCACCGTCCCTGTTGCCGAGCAAGGGACATCGGCGAGAATGCAATCGAGTTGTTGGCCGTCCCACCAGCTGTCGGGGTTGGCGGCATCACCAACAATAACCGCGGCGTTCAGGTGCAATCGGGTTAGGTTCTCTTCAATCAAAGCGATTCGCATTGGATCTTTTTCAAGGGCAACAATGTCGGCGGTGGGGTAGCGCTCTAGCATATGGCAGAGCTTGCCACCGGGTGCCGCACAGGCATCGAGCGCACGCTGACCTGGCTTAAGTTCGAGCAGCGGGGCTGCAAGCTGGGCGCCAGCGTCTTGAACCGATACGCTGCCTAGCGCGAACTGCGGTAGGGCGGTGACCGGAACCGGTCGGTCGAGCCTGAGACCGCAGTCCGTATGTTCGACTACCGTCGCGGATAGTGAGGCGTCGTGCAGTGCTCGTTGATAAGTCTCGCGAGAATTGCGCAGCAGGTTCACCCGCAATGTCATGGGCGGGCGCTCATTGTTGGCATCCACGATCATACGCCAATGTTCAGGCCAGGCCTGCTGAATATGTGTCAGTAACCACGGCGGGTGGTTAGTGACACTTGCCGGGTTGTGTTCGAGTTTGTTGAGCAAGTTATCGCGATCGCGTAAGAAGGCGCGCAAGCAGGCGTTTATCAGGCCTTTACACCACGGTTTGCCCAAGCCTTCAGCGGCGGCCACTGTTTCTGTGACGGCCGCATAGGGTTTTACTCGCATGTGCATGAGTTGATAGAGCCCGACCAGCAATAGTACATGGACGTCGTGGTCTTTCGGCTTCAGGGGTCGCTCGAGCAACTCGCTTGCTATTGTTTCAAGCTGTGGCGACCAACGCAGGGTGCCGTAGGCTATCTCCTGAATGAGGGCGGCGTCGTCGCGTGCAGATTCTTTTTTCTCTGGCGGTAGCGCCCGCCGCAGGGCAGTGTCAAGCAACTCATTGTTATGGATGACCGCACTTACCACTCGCGCTGCTGTTACACGTATGGCCGTGGATGCGCTCAACGCAACTTACCCGCGGGCGCTCAGCATTATCCCAGGCGTTCCCCGGGGGCCAGTGCGTGACCGTTGATAAAGGCCTCAGCGCTCATTGGCTTTCCACCGTCGAGCTGCACCCGACGGAGCGACAAAACGCCATCACTCGATAGTACGTGTATCCCATCGCGATCGGTTGCCACCACTTCGCCCGGCACCGCCGACGGTGATGACTCGCCCGAATCACGCGGGCGCGCTTCCCACACCCGTAGACCGCGTTGCCGAAACCGAGTGTGGGCGACTGGTCGTGGGTTAAAGGCGCGAATCTTGCGATCGAGCCGACTTGCTGGCTCAGCCCAATTGAGCATCGCCTCTTCCTTGTTTAGCTTACGCGCATAACTCGCGAGGGTTTCATCCTGCGGCTGAGCCGTAATGTGGCCAGCCGCCAACCTCTCGAGTGTATCCAACATTCGCCCTGCGCCGAGCTCTGCGAGGCGGTCATGCAGCGTTTGTGATGTGTCGGTGTTAGAGATGGGTAACGAGCTCCGAGCGAGAATCGGCCCGGTATCCAACCCCTCATCCATTTGCATGATGGTCACGCCGGTGGTGCTGTCGCCCGCTTCGATGGCCCGGGCGATGGGGGCGGCGCCGCGCCAGCGGGGTAACAGTGAGGCATGGACATTGACGCAACCATATGGGGGTAGCTCAAGCACTGCTTTCGGCAGCATGAGGCCATAGGCCACCACGACGATGACATCTGGTTGCAACGTCTGTAGTGCTGCCACCGCATGGCCGTCGAGCTTGATGGGTTGTTGAACCGTGAGCCCAAGCTCGCTCGCCACTTGTTTGACGGCGCTGGCCCGTAGTCGCTGACCGCGCCCAGCGCGACGGTCGGGCTGGGTGTAGACAGCAACAATATGGTGGCGGTTATCCTCGGCCAGTGCCCGTAGCACCGGCACAGCAAAGTCAGGGGTTCCAGCGAAGACGATGTTCAAGGTCTGGCGGGTGGTCCTACATCACCAATCGCTGTTGTTTCTCGAGCTTCTTGCGGGCCCTTTGTTGCTTGAGGCGAGAGAGATAATCCACGAACAGCTTGCCATCGAGGTGGTCGATTTCATGCTGCACGCAGGTCGCCAACAGCCCATCGGCTTCTAGCTCGAACGGTTTGCCATCACGGCCCAGAGCCCGCACCCTGACTTTTTCGGCCCGCGTCACCTCATCGTACACGCCGGGCACCGATAAGCACCCCTCTTCCATTGTTTGCTCGCCCTCCTGGGTCAACAGTTCCGGGTTGACGAACACCTGTGGGGCATTTCTTGTCTCGGAAATGTCGAGCACGAGTACGCGCTTGCTAACGTCGATTTGGGGTGCGGCCAGGCCGATACCAGGGGCTTGATACATGGTTTCCGTCATGTCATCGATCAGCGTCCGTATCTCGTCGTCGACGGTGTCTACCGGTAATGCCTTTCGGCGTAGCCGGGGGTCCGGATAGTGAAGAATCTTGCGTATCGCCATAGTTGAGCCCGTTAGACTGGTATTTGGTTGCTTTGGTTTCAGTTCTTATGAAAGTGGTTTACGTCCGATACAGATACTATTGAATAACAACACGATTTTCCATATATCGCCGTTGGCACACCTCGGAATTATGGACTACACTCATCGGCGAAGGGACCTAATCCAAATATAAATAATATGTCAGCACTTCGGAACCCACTCTTTAGCCTGGTCGTGGCCGCTTTGGTCGCGCTGCCGGCGACGAGCTCAGGCCAGAATGAGCAGGTTGAGGTTATTGAGTCCGGCGATATCGTTCAGCTGCAGCCGGATCACCCCACCCGTTATACGGTCGTAAAGGGAGACACGCTCTGGGACATTTCGACCCGCTTTTTGCGAACGCCTTGGCACTGGCCGCGGATCTGGAAGATCAACGAGCAGATTGCTAATCCACACCTTATTTACCCGGGTGATGTAATCGTGCTGCGGTTCGTAGACGGGCAGCCCGAGCTCACCATCGTCCGCGATGATCAGCCGACGGGCGAAGTACCATTGGTCGACGAGGGCCTACCCATATCAGAGGTGCTCGAAGGGGTCGCCGGCGCGCCGAGCGGTACTGTTGTCAGACTATCGCCTAAGGTGCTAAGCAAACCCTTGGCTCAACCTATTCCTACCATATCGCCCGAGATCATTCTGCCCTTCTTGAGCCGACCGCTGTTGGTCGACGACGATCAGCTGGAAGAATCCGGCTATGTGACCATTGGTTTGGACGATCGTATTGCGCTCGGGGATAACAGCGAATTTTACGCTCGCGGATTGCCCGAAGATGCCGATGACGAGTTCTATTTGCTCTATCGCAAGGGCAAGAAGATCAAAGACCCTGACACCAGGAAGTTCCTCGGCTATGAGGCCATCTATCTCGGCGACGCGAAAATGCTCAAACCCGGTGACCCCGCTAAACTGGTGGTCACCAAGGTAAAGCAAGAGATTCTGCCGAGCGACGACCTATTGGTGGCGCCACTCAAAGCGCCGTTGCCTTACTACTTTCCACATGTGCCGGAGACCGAACTCAGGGGGCGCATCGTAACGGCGCTCAACGCCGTGTCTGAGGTCGGCCCGTTCACGATCGTGAGCGTGAATCTTGGTCGTCGAGATGGTATTGAAGAGGGTCATGTGTTTCGGGTTACTCGCCACGCCGGCAAACGCAAAGATCCAGTGACGGGTAGAAAGTATAAGCTGCCGGATGAAGCATCTGGCCTAATGATGATATTCCGACCATATGAAAAGCTGAGCTATGGGCTAATAATTAACGCTACCCGACCGATCCATATTCTGGATGCGGTGGAAACGCCCTAAGGCATTATCTGACATTCCGACCCACTGGGTCACCTGGTGCCAAGCACGAGAATTTGAATCCGCACGCATTGCGCTGCTGGTTGGCGTTGCAACGTGTCGCCGGCCTCAGTGAACCTCTTTAGATGCCTTGTTTCAGCACTTTGAGAGCGTGCGGGCCGTGTTCTCGGCCTCGCGATCAGAGTTACAAACCATGCTCACCGGCGCGCAAACGCCAATCGTCGATCTAAGCGGGCCCACCACCATTCACTTATTCGGCAAGGCGCTAAACTTGTAGAGACAGCGCAAGATGTGATTGAAGAGATCAGTGCACTTACGCCGCTTACACGACAGCCGGTAGCGAAAAGGCAGGATCAAAATCCGGAGATTCAGGAACTAAAGATGAGAGAACTGCTCGATTATCTCGGATATGGTCCAATGGCGATTGACACATTGGTTGAGCACGGTGGATTGACGTCAGATTTTATTTCATCCATGCTTCTCGAAATGGAACTCTTAGGGGTTGTTGAGGCCCGCCCAGGCGGAAAGTATGTACGGGTTTAGAATGGTGAGAAGAGCTGTATGATGAAAGAGAATGTGTTTGATGTCCTGATGTATTTGTTCGAAAACTACATGGACGAAGACGCTGATATAGATCAAGATCAGGAAACATTGGCAAGTGAACTCGTAAAGGCGGGGTTTCCACAAGGAGAGATCAGTAAAGCGTTCTCTTGGTTAGAAGGCCTTTCCGATTTACGCCAGCATAACACGACCCTGTTGGCTGGCGGCGTTCCAGGATCCGTACGTCATTACACTCAAGCCGAGCGTGCTAAGATCAGCGCCGAGTGCAGAGGATTCGTTCTGGCAATGGAACAGCGCGGTGTGCTAGATACTGGGACGCGCGAAATGGTCATCGATCGGGTTATGGCGCTCGACACTGAAGAAATCGAACTGGACCAACTAAAATGGATCATTCTCTTGGTACTGTTCAATCACCCAGGTCACGAACAGGCTTACACCATTTTCGAAGATATGGTATTTGAGGATGCGCGTCACGACCTTCACTAGTCGTCAACGCCGCTACACTTGAATTTATTGGCCCTCTACCTTATAAGTCAGGCACTACTTGACAAACTACCGCCCCCCCATCTATTAGGGGTTAGTGACCTATCAATGCCTTTCTCTGGCGATTTTCGCCACTACGCTATAGTTAAAGTGTCTGTGCAGACAATCAAGCATCGATGCCGTGGGTGGGGCCGACCGGTTTTCACTCGGCCCCGTTCCGTTAGTAACCGCGAAGGTATCAACCCCTTATGGCAAAGAACCTAATCATTGTTGAGTCGCCAGCCAAGGCCAAGACGATGGTGAAGTATCTTGGCAAGGATTTTTCTGCGCTTGCTTCCTATGGGCACGTGCGTGATTTGATCCCAAAGACAGGAGCGGTCGATACTGAAAACGGTTTCGACATGAAGTACGAGTTGATAGAAAAAAATAAGAAGCATGTCGACGCGATTGAGAAAGCTATGAGGAGGGCCGGCACATTGTATCTCGCGACCGACCCAGACCGCGAAGGTGAAGCAATTTCTTGGCATCTTTACGAGATTCTTAAAGAGCGTGGCGTGCTAGATGACAAGCTAGTGCACCGCGTGGAGTTCTTCGAGATTACCAAGCGCGCGATCCAGGAAGCGATCAAGGATCCGCGAGAACTCTCTTCGAACCTAGTCGATGCGCAACAAGCGCGGCGCGCATTAGACTACCTGGTGGGCTTCAATCTTTCGCCGTTACTGTGGAAGAAAGTCCGTCGAGGCTTATCGGCAGGACGTGTTCAGAGCCCAGCTCTGCGAATGATTGTCGAACGTGAAGAAGAGATAGAAAAATTCAAGCCACGCGAATATTGGACGATCGAGGCCGACGTTGAGGCCAGAGAAAAGCCCTTCAGTGCAAAACTTACACATTTCGAGGGCAAAAAGCTCGATCAGTTTGATATCGGCAATGATAAGCGCGCCCACGAGGTTGAGACGACGCTGCGCGAAAAGGCTGCCGGCAAGCTGTTGGTTACGACGGTCGACAAGAAGCAACGCAAACGCAATCCCTCGCCACCATTTACTACCTCCACCCTGCAGCAGGAAGCCGCACGCAAACTCAGTTTTCATGCCTATCGCACCATGCGGGTTGCGCAACAGCTTTATGAAGGAATAGATATCGACGGGGAGACTGTCGGTTTAATCACTTATATGAGAACCGACTCCGTCAACCTGGCTGCAGACGGGGTACGGGAGATCCGTGAGCTTATCGCGCAGCGATATGGTGTCGAGAATCTGCCCGATGAGCCGCAGACCTATAAAAATAAATCCAAGAATGCGCAGGAAGCACACGAAGCCATTCGTCCCACATCTGCCATGCGGGCGCCGGAGGATGTAAAAAAACTGCTCAAACTGGAACAGTTCAAGCTATATGACCTGATCTGGAAGCGCACGATTGCTTGCCAAATGATTCATGCAACCCTCGACACGGTTGCGATCGATTTGCAAGCTGGCGAAGGCAACATCTTTCGCGCAACCGGTTCTCAGGTGGTGAAGCCAGGATTCATGACGGTCTATCAAGAGGGCCGCGATGAAGGCGTACCGGAAGAGGAGCAAGAGGGGTTGCTGCCGCCGGTTGAGGAAGGTGAGCATGTGGAGCTCATTAAAGTACACGGTGATCAGCACTTCACCGAACCACCGCCGCGTTACACCGAGGCCAGTCTAGTGAAGGCGCTCGAAGCTTACGGTATCGGCCGGCCTTCGACCTATGCCAGCATCATTTCTACGCTTACATTGCGCGAGTACGTGACCCTGGACAAGCGCCGCTTCCAACCGACGGATGTTGGTCGCGTGGTCAATAAGTTTCTTTCAGAGCACTTCGAACACTACGTTGATTACGAATTTACCGCCAAGCTAGAAGATGACTTGGATGCGATCGCTCGAGGTGAGAAGAAATGGAAACCGTTGCTCAAAGAGTTCTGGGAAGACTTCAAAGAACAGGTCGATGCGAAGGAAGATGTTGAGCGCCCAGGCGTCGAAATGATGGAAGAGAAGTGTCCCAAATGCGGAAGCGCACTGGCGAAGCGGTTGGGGCGTAACGGCTATTTTATTGGTTGTACCGGTTATCCGGAGTGCAGTTATACGCGCAACGTCGATGACGAGCCCGGCACCAGCAGTGAACCGCAGGTTGTGGATGGGCGCAGTTGTCCGAAATGTGAGTCCGACCTCGTGATCAAGCGTGGGCGTTACGGCAAGTTCATCGGTTGTAGCAACTATCCAAATTGCAAACACATGGAACCGCTGGAGAAGCCCAAGGACATGGGAGTTGTCTGTCCGGAATGCAAACAGGGCAATATGCTCAGCCGGAAGTCGCGTTGGGGAAAAGTGTTCTATTCGTGTGCGCGCTACCCAGATTGCAAGTACGCCGTTTGGAACCAACCTGTCGAGGGAACTTGTCCGACGTGTGGGCATGGCATGTTGACAATCAAGACCACTAAGCGCCGCGGCACGGAAAAAGTTTGCCCAGTCAAGGAATGTAAATTCGCTGAACCTTATGACGAAGGTGAGCTAGACGAACAAGCTGCTGTTAACTAGCGTATCTTTCGAACCTGGCAGCCCAGCTATGTTTGATTTTTCGCTTGTAAGGATCTCACACCGTTATTCTTTCCTTTTATATGCTATCGCCTTCGGGCTGCTAGCCGGTTGTGGTGGCGTGCCCACCAAAGAAGGCGGTATATCCAAACCCGTACGCTGGTCCGCCTTACGTGGGTGGGCCGATGATCAGCACTCACAGGCCTGGCCAGCTCTTAAACAGAGTTGCGAGAAGCTGGCGACCCGCGATGCTGCTTGGCAAGATATCTGTGACGATGTCGAGGCCCTGGAGGCGCCGAGTGACGAAACGGCGCGCGTATTCTTTGAGAACAATTTTGTTCCGCACCGAGTCGTCGGTCAGCGTGGTCGAAAAGGGCTGATCACAGGTTACTATGAGCCGCTGCTTAACGGTAGTCTGGAAAGGACCGAGCGTTTCCGTTATCCGCTATACCGGCGACCCCCTAATCTGCTCACCATCGATCTTGGCGATGTGTATCCGGAGTTAAAAGGCAAACGCGTACGCGGACGACTGCAGGGTACGCGCGTCGTCCCCTACTTCAGCCGCGCCGAGATCGATAATGGCGCACCGCCGCTGGCAGGCCACGAACTTGCGTGGGTAGACGACCCAGTGTCCTTGTTCTTTCTTCATATCCAGGGCTCGGGACGTATACAATTTCCCGATGGCCGCATTCTCGCCGTCGGTTACGCTGATCAGAACGGACATCCATACATTTCTATTGGTCGACGATTGTTGGAAATGGAAGCGTTAGAGCCGGAAGAAGTTACGTTAGGCAGTATCCGGGATTGGATCGCTATGCACCCAGATCAAACTGAAGTGCTACTCCACAGTAATCCTAGCTATGTCTTTTTCACGGTGAGAGATTCTGAGTTGCCCGGGCCACTAGGTAGCCTCAACGTACCGCTTACGGCCGAGCGCAGCATCGCCGTCGATCGCAAGTTTATTTCACTAGGTTTGCCGGTTTGGTTGGACACAACGCTGGCAGAGGAAGAACAGCCCTACCGACGTTTGGTTTTCGCTCAGGACACCGGCGGCGCTATCAAAGGCGCGGTGCGCGCGGATGTGTTCTTCGGTCAAGGAGAAGAGGCGGAGCGTTTAGCCGGAACCATGAAACAGGAAGGGCGATTGTTTGTGTTACTTCCGGCGCGCGAACGAATTGCGGAACAATAGGACGTTGTATGCGGCACCTTATCGTTGCGACGCGAGGTATTCCGGCGCCAGCATCGACAAAATCACCACAGACTTGTACTGCCCTTCAACGCGGTAGCTATCTCGCAAAACGCCTTCACGCACGAATCCCTCAGACTCATACGATTGTTCTGCCCGACGATTATCGGTAAAGACATCGAGCCAGAAACGATGCGCACTGAATTCATCAAACGCCAAGCGCTTAGCAAGTTGAAGGGCGGCTCGTCCATAACCTTGATCTTTTTCGCTAATGACGATGCGGCGAAGCTCGATCGACTGGGCGGGGCTGTCCAAACCACAAAACACCATGAATCCGACTGGTAACGTTTTTGCTTCAACGATCAGGAAGGCTCCCGAACGGTACCCCATCATGCGCAAGTGATGGGCGCGATCCCAGGGCGTTATGCCTTATACATTCTCCGGTACCCCCTCAGCCGCCAACACAAACTCGACGTCCACTGCTAGGGCTTGGCGAGCAATAACACACCGTTGTTTTTCGATCACCGACTCGGTCATGAGATGGCGCTTGCGATCTGCCGCTAAGTGCTAACTCAAAAAAAATCAATTGACCGGTGGCATGAAGCAACCACGGAGTCGACGAGTTAGTTCGACGTAATAACCAAGGTGCTGTCCGGTCTCGTAACCATTGGCCCAGGTAGGGTTCGGCGCGTCGTAAGACTTCTCGTAAGTACCAGGGTTGCTTGCCAACAGCCGATCGCAGTCGCCACCAATATTTTCTTTCATGGCGGCAAGGCCGTAACCGAGCCCGGCACCAAAGTTCTTATCCTGACTCACAGTGACCAACAATTGGCTGGCTTGCTCAATGGCGTCATCGATTCTCTGCTCCACTAAGCGATTGTGTTTTTCGGCTTGCCAAACGTGGTACTCAGCCAGTGTCTGTTCATAATCCTCCGGGTACGCTTGGCGTGCGCGGCGATTCCAGTTGGGCGAATGCTCGACTTCTGCCAGACGGGCGTAGCGCTCGAATAACCGCGTGAACTGTGCCTCAATATTATCGACCGTCAGGTTCTTAGTGCGCCGCCCAGCCGTGTCTACGAGCAACTCAATCCGACACGATGCTTCCCTGTAAAGCGTAAATGGTCCTTCCTGATATTCGATCAGAACATTTTCCTTGAGATCGAGGAATACGTCGACACGGCGCCGCTTGACATCGATTCTACGAACCTTGGCCAATTCGCCGGTCGGCATCGCCACTCGTCCATTGCCCCTGATTAGGTCGCCACTCACGCGGTTGTCGGTGTAAGTGCTATCACAGTTAGAATAAAGCTCACCGTTAACAATGACCCAAGCCCCGCGCCAGCGCGAGTTCAGTCTATCTTCGAGATCGGCGTAGGCAAGCGGAGAGGTCATGGCAAGGAAGACGGCAAAGATACTCAGATAGCAACGCATAGTTCCATCCTTTCCTAAGAAAGATGTGATCGGACTGTCTATATATTAATAGACCATCGCGCTATAAGACGCTTCGACGCTCGGTCGTACTAAATGCCTCTTCGAGCAAGTGCTGCAAATGTTTGACTTCGCTAGCCTTTCGCGACCGGCGGAAAGGTAAAAAGTCCTTAAGCCTTGTTCCCCGTCCCTTTATTGGGGGGCTAGGGAGCGGCCTCAAGCACCTTCAACAGCGCCTCCCCCACGACTTGACGGCGCCAGCCCGTCAGCAGTGCGATGTCTCGTTCGCCACGGATGAGCGCCTGTACGTCCTTGCGAGTGGCAAGCAAGGCTGGGCTGATTCCTTGTTCATCGGCGCACGATTTGACAAGCGCGAGCATGCGACGACTGAGCTCTATCTGGGCCCGCGTCAGTGGTATGGGTTTGTGCCACTGTGATGACGGTGCCATGGTCTGACCATCTGCGATCGTTTTCAGCATGTCATCCCCCCATTTTCTGAGCGTCGCCGCTCCTATGCCCTTTATATTCTTGAGCTGCTCACGGGAAGTTGGCTGTGTTGCCGCAAGCTCCAACAAGGTGGCGTCTCGCAACACCCAGCTGCGCGGAAGGTTACGTGTCTTTGCGGTGTGTTCGCGCCAGCCAGCGAGGGCACGTAACACTTGTTGGTTCGCCGGGAACAAAGTGCGTCCTTTCTTGATACGTTCGTACGCATAGTCGGGGTCATTAGCATAAAGACCGGGTTCTGTGAGGCGTGTACATTCTTCAGATACCCAATCACTACGCCCGAGCTCGTTCAGTTTAGCCGTGAGCTGGTGGTAGATCGTTGACAAATAGCGAACATCATCGGCGGCGTAGTCCAGTTGTTCTTTATTGAGTGGCCGTATCGACCAATCCGTACGAGTGTGCAATTTATCGAGCTTGACACCGATTAGCTGCTCGACCAGTGTCGCGTAACCGATCTGGTCCTCATAGCCTAGGAGTGCGGCGGCGATTTGTGTGTCGAACACCGGCGCTGGCGCAGCGCCGCGCAAGTCGTAAAAGACTTCGAGGTCTTGCCTCGCTGAATGCAACACCTTAACGATTTTCGAGTCATAGACCACGTCCAACAGGGCAGAGAGATCGTCAATTGCCAGCGGGTCTACACAAAAAAGCCGGTCTGGGGTTGCGATTTGGATGAGACACAGTCGTGCGTAATATGTGCGTTCGCGCACGAACTCGGTGTCGAGCGCAACCCACGGTTCTTGTCGCAGGTGCTGGCAGACTAGTTCCAGACCTGGTTGATCTTGTACAAACTGATCAAACATATGCCCAGTTTATTGATATCTGACGGATTGGAACAGATTTCGAGTTTGGGTTGTCATTAAGCAGTTTTTGCGCCAGGATTAAAGTGAGGCATGAACACTCGGAAAGAACTAGCGGCTACATGCATATTCATATTTTAGGGATCGGTGGCTCGTTTATGGCCGGCGTGGCCATGTTGGCGCGTGAACTCGGGCACATCATCACTGGCTCTGATGCAAAGATATACCCGCCTGCAAGTACCCTGCTAGCGGACGCGGGTATTGATGTTTTTGCTGGCTATGACACGTCCAACCTGCAACCTGCCCCTGATCTGGTAATTATCGGCAACGCCTTGTCCCGCGGGAATGTCGAAGTCGAGGCCGTGCTGGACGCGGGTCTTGCTTACACGTCCGGTGCGCAGTGGGTGGCGGAGAATATCTTGCGCGACCGTTGGGTCCTGGCCGTGGCAGGTACGCACGGCAAGACCACCACAACGAGCATGCTTGCTTGGATACTTGAGCGGGCTGGCCATAACCCCGGTTTTCTCATCGGTGGCGTGCCAGAGAATTTTGGCGTCTCAGCCCGTCTGGGTGACGCACCCTTCTTCGTCATCGAGGCAGATGAGTATGACACGGCTTTTTTCGACAAGCGCTCAAAGTTTGTTCACTATCGCCCGCGTACGGCGGTTCTTAACAACTTAGAGTTCGATCATGCCGACATCTTTCCTGATCTCGGCGCAATTCAGACCCAGTTTCATCATCTCGTGCGGATGGTGCCTGCATCTGGACGCATTGTTGTTAACGGGAACGATGACAATCTGCATGCGCTTCTGAACATGGGCTGTTGGACAACGGTCGAGCATTTTAACGCGTCGAATGGCTGGTCGTCAGTGCTCAAAAGTGAAGACGGCAGTTCATTTGCTGTGCTTTTCAAAGCGAAACAAAAAGGCCTGGTGCGCTGGAGCCTTATCGGTCAGCACAACGTTGATAACGCCCTTGCCGCGCTTGTCGCGGCAAGCCACGCCGGTGTGACGGTGGCCGACGCTGCCACTGCGCTCGGCAACTTCAAGAACGTGAAGCGTCGCTTGCAGGTATGTGGTGAAGCCAACGGCATCACCGTCTACGATGATTTCGCCCACCACCCAACCGCAATCTCGGCAACATTGCAGGCTTTGCGGTCACGGGTTGGCGAGCAGCGAATCTTCGCGGTCATGGAGTTACGCTCAAACACAATGCGTATGGGGACGCTTCGCCAGGACATAGCAACTTCTCTTTGTGAGGCAGACCAATCGATGATTCTGCAGGCGGCCGGTCTTAGTTGGGACATCGTCACCATCGCTGATGCGCTCGGCGGGCGTGGGCGTATCCTAGGCTCTGTAGATGAGATTATTACGACACTTGCCGATGAGTTACGTGAGGGCGATCACGTCCTAATAATGAGTAATGGTGACTTTGGCGGTCTGCATGCAAGATTATTAGCTCGTCTGCAACAGCAAGAGCCAGTAGCTTCGGGCGCCAGCGGCTAGAGATCGTCGATGAGTGAGCTACCCCTATTTCTGGTGCATAGCGTGTTGTTTCCCAACGGTCGCTTCAGGCTGCGCGTGTTCGAGAAGCGTTACATGGATATGGTGACACACTGCCTCAAGCACGAAACGCCGTTTGGCGTGTGCTTGATCCGCGCTGGCCACGAGGTCGGCGAGGCGGCACAACCCAGTTCGGTAGGTACGACTGCCAACCTAGATGAATACGACATGCCACAGACCGGCATTTTGCATATAAGTGTTCGCGGCGGCGAGCGCTTTCGTGTTCTCGACACGCGGGTACTGGCGGATCAACTGATCACGGGCGAGACAGCGCTCCTGCCGGAGGAACCACACGTCGATTTGGGACCGACGCATGAAGATTTGCGGGAACTTTTGGCCAAGATTCTTAACCAAGTCGATGGGCGCTATTACTATCCACCGGTAAGGCTAGATGATGCAAGCTGGGTGGCTTATCGGGTGGCGGAACTCTTGCCCGTGTCCAACGATTGTCGACAACAAGTGTTGGAGCAACCGGACCCAAGGCGAAAGCTCGATATTCTGGCAAGACAGATTAAATCACGCGAAACCAGGACGAATTAGCTATTTGTGCACTTGCTTTATGACGTTCGTTCAGCTGAAATATTCTTACATATTGCATGGAGTTTGTTAAATGAGAACCAGTTTTTACGCACTACTATTTCTCACCCTGTCCCTAGTTTCCTTCACCAGTGAAGCCGGCTTTGAGGCCGGCAAGCACTACGTTGAACTTGGTATGGGTCAACCGCCCAGTGCCGACGGTAAGATAGAAGTGCGAGAGTTCTTCTGGTACGGCTGTCCGCACTGTTATCGACTAGAGCCTTATCTAGACGCATGGCTTGAGAAGCGTCCCCCCGATGTTACCTATGTGCGTACCCCCGGCGTGGCTAAATCGTGGATTGCTCATGCCAAGGCCTACTATGCGTTTGAGGCGCTCGGGATCACCGACAAGGTGCACCGACCATTCTTTGATGCGATTCACAAAGGTGGCCAAAAGCTTACCGATGAGTCGAGTATCAAAACCTTTCTTGCAAACTATGGTGTCGACGGTGAAAGTTTCCGAAAGGCCTTTAATTCTTTCGGTGTCCGCACGCAAGTGGAAAAGGCGAAACAGCTAAATTTTCGATACGGCGTTGAGTCGGTTCCCAGCGTTACTATCGGCGGAAAATATAAGACCTCAGCAAGCATGGCCGGCAGTGAGCACCAGCTCATGCAATTGATAGATCACCTAATCGAAAAAACCCGCCAACAGCGCTAACGTAATTAAGCCGTAGCGACTAGTCTTTGTTTTGCCTACACTTTTAACACCGACTCTAGCTTACGCGACGGATCCTGGCGTTACTTTGGCGCGCCCTAGAGGATTCGAACCTCTGACCTTTGGCTCCGGAGGCCAACGCTCTATCCAGCTGAGCTAAGAGCGCGACCACCAAAGCATACGCGCGAGCGCCAAATGCGTCCATCTGACGTATGTAGCGGCGCCTAATAGCTCTCTATTCGAGCTCGCCCTTTTTGGGGCGGTCAGTGCTATTGGATGGTCTGCAATTTCAGATATACTTGCAGTTCTTATTTTCAGATTTGCCCGACCGGGCGGTAATTTATCATTGTGACTGTGAAGGATTGATCGGCCATGACCCATGTAAGTACTAGTGACCGCGTTTTTGCAAAGAACTTTGCCATAATGCTCGGCGCATTGGTGGCGTTAGCCTGCGTTCTATTCGTTCTCGCGCAGATAGTGGCGGCGCAAGTGCCGACCGAAGACAGAGCCGAGATAGAGGCAAAGAAAGACGCATTGGGCGAACGAATCAGCCCGGTTGGTCAGCTGGTCGTTGCCGATAGTTCAGGCAGTGCCGGCGGCATGACCCAAGTAGCGAGTGCCGCTGTCGATGGCAAAGCTACCTACGATACCGCCTGTGCCGTGTGTCATGCCGCGGGTGTTGCCGGGGCGCCCAAGCTCGGTGACAAGGCAGCATGGGCACCCCGAATTGCGCAGGGGGCCGACACGCTCTACGAACATGCGATCAACGGCTTCCCGGGCACCGTCGGTTTTATGCCGGCCAAGGGCGGTAATGTCAGTCTCACCGATGATGCAGTCAAAGCTGCGGTGGATCATATGGTTAAAGCAGCCCAATAGATTGATCCCTTTTGGGGGTGAGAAAAGCGGCCATTGGCCGCTTTTCTTTTTGTGCTAAACCCACTTGAATACCGCGAGGCCGTAGACGATCGAGACCACCAACGGGCCCCACAAAGGCGTGCCGAAGAACGCCAGCCAAGCGAGAAAAATAAAGGCACTGCCGAGCAACGAAATAAACAGTCGATCACCCCGCGTGGTGTCGAGCCCGAGGACACCCCGTCGCGGTGAACCGCCGGGATCATAGCGCTCCCAGATAACCATTGCCGTTAGGCACAAAAGCAGAAATACGAAGAACGCTGCAGTAGGCCAGGTCCATGCCATCCACGACAACCCCATATCAGTCTCCTAATTCAGACACGGCCAAGGGCAAAGCCTTTGGCGATGTAGTTGCGAACGAAGTAGATGACGAATGCACCCGGAAAAATGGTTAGTGTTCCAGCGGCTGCCAATAGCCCGAGCTCATAACCGGCCGTGCTTGCAGTGCGCGTCATGGTCGCGGCTATGGGCTTGGCAGCAACCGACGTCAGAGTCTTCGCGAGTAGCAGTTCCACCCATGAGTACATAAAACAGAAAAACGCCGCTACGCCGATACCGGCGGCAATTGTCGGCATGAAGATCTTGAAAAAGAAACGCCAGAAAGAGTAGCCATCTAGGTAAGCCGTTTCGTCCAGTTCTTTCGGCACACCAGACATGAAGCCTTCGAGAATCCACACCGCTAATGGAATGTTGAACAAGCAGTGAGCCAGAGCTACGGCAATATGTGTGTCGAACAGCCCGATCGCCGAGTAAAGCTGGAAGAACGGCAAAGCAAAAACGGCGGGCGGCGCCATGCGGTTGGTCAACAGCCAGAAAAACAGATGTTTGTCGCCGAGAAAGCGGTAACGCGAAAACGCATAGGCCGCGGGCAACGCCACCGACACTGATATGACAGTGTTGATTACCACGTAAGCGATTGAATTCAAGTAGCCGTTGTACCAGGTAGGATCGGTGAAGATCTTCGCATAGTTGTCCAATGTGATATCCTGTGGCCACAGCGAGAACACACCGAGGATCTCATTGGTGGTTTTGAACGACATATTCAACAGCCAATAGATCGGTAGCATTAGAAACAAGATATAAAGAGTCGGTACTAGCCACTTATAAGTTTTCATCTCATTGCTTCTCGCTGCGCATCATCAGGGTGTAGAAAACCCAGCACACCAACAACACAACCAGAAAATAAATTAATGACATCGCCGCAGCTGGCCCCAGATCGAACTGACCTAACGCAATCTTCACGAGATCGATCGATAGGAATGTCGTCGTGTTACCGGGACCACCTCCCGTCAAAACGAACGGCTCGGTGTAAATCATGAAGCTGTCCATGAAACGCAACAGGATCGCGATAGTAAGTACGTGCTTCATTTTGGGTAGCTGAATATGGCGAAACACGGCCCAGGCGCTGGCGCCGTCGATCTTAGCGGCCTGATAGTAAGCATCGGGTATCGAACGGAGCCCAGCGTACGCCAGCAACACCACCAGCGATGTCCAGTGCCACACGTCCATCACAACTGTAGTGAGCCATGCGGCGACCGGCTGCTGGGTAAAGTTGTAGTCGATGCCGAGGCCGTTGATCATGCGCCCCAGCAGACCGGCATCTGGCAGCGCGAATATGTTCCACATGGCACCGACCACGTTCCAGGGGATCAACAATGGCAGCGCCATCAATACCAAACAGACAGAAACCCAAGGTCCTTTACGCGGCATGGTCAGCGCTACCGCAATACCCAACGGCACCTGGATGACCAGGATCATGCCGGTGAAAGCCATCTGCCTGAGAAAAGATTCGTGAAACCGCTCCGAATTCAGCACCTGCTCGAACCATTTGACACCCTCCCAGAAGAAAACGTTGTCGCCGAATGTTTCTTGCACCGAGTAATTGACAACCGTCATTAGTGGTATGAGTGCGTTGAACGCAACCAGCGCGACAACCGGGGTTACGAACAGCCACGCTTTCTTATTTGCAGTTTTTTCGATCATGGTGTAGCGCCCCTTTAGTCAACGACCCAGCCATCCGCATAGAGTCGGGTGTTGTGCGGATCAAACGTGATGCGAGGGCTTTCCGAAGGGATCTCGACATCCTCTCCCGCGATCATTTTTATCGTGTGATCTTCATGACGCGCTTCGACGATCTGATAGCGCCCCAGGTCGTCGACTTTGATGATTTCCACTAGGAATCCCTCGGCATCGAAACGAACGAACTCCGGACGCACACCGATCTCGATCGTGCCTTTGTCCGGGTCGGGAAGCAGGCTAGAGGCAGTATCGATTTTGTTGCCGAACAGTCGTACGGTGCCGTCGCTTACTTCGCAGGGCAAAACATTCATCCCGGGAGAGCCTATGAAGTGGCCGACAAATGTGTGCTGTGGATGTTCGAACAATTCGACTGGTGTTCCAATCTGCACAACCGTTCCGTCGTACATAACGACGACCCAATCGGCGAACGTGAGCGCCTCCGTTTGGTCGTGCGTGACGTAAATCATAGTCGCGCCTACTTGCTGATGCAGTTCCTTGAGCTTGGAACGCAACAACCATTTGAGGTGCGGATCGATAACCGTTAGCGGTTCATCGAACATGATTACGTTGACGTTTTCTCTTACAAGTCCCCGTCCTAGCGAGATCTTTTGCTTGCCGTCGGCGGTGAGTCCGGACGCTCGTCGATGCAACAGACCTTCCAGCTCTAGCATTCTTGCGATTTCTCGCACGCGCGCGCTTATCTTATCTTCAGCAACGCCCCGGTTTCGTAACGGAAACGCGAGGTTGTCGTACACGGTCATGGTGTCGTAGACCACCGGAAACTGAAAAACCTGAGCGATATGACGATCGATAGTTGGTGTGCTCGTGACATCGCTGTCATCGAACAAGACACGCCCCTGGGAGGGTATGATTAAGCCCGAAATGATGTTAAGCAACGTGGTTTTGCCGCAACCGGACGGTCCCAGTAACGCATAAGCCCCACCATCGGCCCATACCGTGTCGACCTCTTTGAGGGCCCACTCTTGGGGACCGCTGAGCTGGGTCGAATAACTATGTTTAATGTGCTCTAGCGCTATTTTTGCCATGCCGATACTCTCTCCGAGTACGGTAACTCATAAATCTGTTAGCGGTTGCTACTCAGCCTGTAAGCAGCTGACCGTCGCTTCCGAAATACAGGCAGCGTTCCACGCTTATGAACAACTCGACCGAATCACCGACCTTGTACGGATGAACGCCATGCGATTCCGAAACCCAATTGTTTCCTTCGACGTTGACGTGCACGACACTCTCGGACCCACTTATCTCCGCTACCAGAACCGTAGCGCACACTTTCACAGCGTTCTTCGGTGCCGTACCAAGCGTCAGGTGATGCGGACGAATGCCCATGGTGTAGCTGCCGTCACCTAGGCCTGCAAACCCGTTCGGCACCCGCCAACTAACAGCGTCGGTTAGATGAAAGGTGTCACCTTTCTTGTTCACGTTAGCCGTATTGATCGGTGGGTCTGAGAACACCTGCGCGCTCAATAGGGTGTTGGGTGTCCGGTAAATCTTCGCGGTTGGGCCGTACTGGGTTACCCGACCTTCATGCAGCGTTGCGGTGTTGCCAGCGAGCATCAGCGCTTCCAAAGGTTCGCTTGTCGCGTACACCACGGTTGCGCCAGTGCCCTTAAATAACTTTGGCAACTCGTCTCGCAGTTCTTCGCGCAGTTTGTAGTCCAGGTTCGCAAGCGGTTCGTCCAGGAGTACCAGCGGCGCGTTTTTGACCAGCGCACGTGCCAGGGCGGTTCGCTGCTGTTGTCCACCCGACAGTTCGTTGGGAAATCGCTGCAGCATCGGTGTGAGCCGTAGCAATTCGGCAATGCGTTCCACCCGTTGCCTGAGCTCGCCGGCAGGTATCCTCGCCACACGCAAAGGCGAGGCAATGTTGTCGAAGACGGAAAAGTTCGGGTAGTTGATGAATTGCTGGTATACCATCGCCACGCTGCGCTTCTGTACCGGCACACCGGTTACATTTTCACCGTCGAACCACAGTTCTCCCGTGGTAGGAGGTTCGAGCCCGGCCATCAGTCGCATCAGGGTTGTTTTGCCGGAGAGGGCCGTACCCAATAATACGTTGAAGCCGCCTTTCTCTAGCGAGAGGTTGGTTTCGTAGATATATGTCTCGGCGCCGACCTGTTTGCTTACTTTCCTAAGCTCAATTCCCATGGCAACCGTCCGGACGCGTCCGTCACGCACTCAGTGCTAGGCAATTAATACGCTTACGCCGTTAGCGCCACACGTTCTCAAACACGCTGCCGGCTGCTGCGTGTCGGCTGCACGCGGTTGGTGTCGGCACGGGGGATGGACCCCCGTGCCACAATCTTGCCTTCACTGACTGGTGAGATGCGTCAGCTTTGCATCCAACGTTTAACCAGCTCGTCGTAGTCAACCGTTTGCCCTTTCGGTTTTTCGTTGACTTTCGCCTTCGGCGAGCCCGGCCGCTTCAGCCAGTACGACGCATCGCGCTCCTTATTGAGGCGCGGTCCACAGCCGCCGTAGGTGCCGGCCTTCTCGTCGGCCGCCTGCATGCGCGCCATGACTTGATCCATTTCACCGGCCAGCCGGTCCATGGCTTGCTGGGGCGTGAATGCGCCGGAGTTGACATCACCGATCTGTTGCCACCAGATCTGCGCGAGCTTGGGATAATCCGGCACATTAATACCGGTCGGTGACCAACGCACGCGGTCAGGCGAGCGATAGAACTCGACCAATCCACCCAGTTTGGACGCCCGCTTGGTGAACGATGCGTGCCGGATGTCGCTGTCGCGAATTGGTGTCAGACCAACGTGGGTCTTTTTCAGCGATACGGTCTTGGACACGGTGAACTGGGCGTACAGCCAGGCCGCCTTGCGGCGATCAACCGGCGTGGACTTGAACAACGTCCATGAACCAGCGTCTTGATAGCCGAGCTTCATGCCATCCTCCCAATAGGGGCCGTGGGGAGACGGCGCCATGCGCCACAGCGGGTTGCCGTTGCCGTCGACCGTGTTGTTACCTGCGCTCTTCGGAGCGACCATCGACGAAGTGAACGCGGTGTACCAGAAGATCTGTTGCGCCACGTTTCCTTGCGACAACGCCGGCAGCGACTGATAGAAGTCGTAGCTCGCGGCGCCGGGCGGTGCATACTTGCGCAGCCATTCGTCCCATTTGCGGATCGCGTATACCGCGGCCGGACCATTGGCAGCACCGCCGCGCGTTACCGATGCGCCTACAGGATTACAGGTACCCTTCTCCATACGGATGCCCCACTCGTCAACCGGGACTCCGTTTGGCAAGCCCTTGCTGCCGGCGCCGGCCATAGACAACCAGGCATCGGTCATGCGCCAGCCGAGGTCGGGAGCACGTTTACCATAGTCCATGTGGCCGTATACGCGCACACCGTCGATCTCCTTCACGTGTACGCTGAAGAATTCGGCGATGTCCTCGTAGGCCGACCAGTTCACGGGCACGCCCAGCTCGTAGCCATATATCTCCTTAAACTTGCGCTTCAACTCGGGGCGCTGGAACCAGTCATAGCGGAACCAGTAAAGATTGGCGAACTGCTGGTCGGGAAGCTGGTAAAGCTTACCATCCGGCCCGGTGGTGAACGACTTACCCATAAAATCGTCGACGTCCAGCGTCGGCAGGGTCACGTCTTTACCCTCGCCGGCCATCCAGTCGGTCAGGTTGACGGCGAGCTGGAGGCGCGAGTGGGTGCCGATCAGGTCTGAGTCATTGATGTAGGCGTCATACAGATTGCGGTTGGTTTGCATTTGCGTCTGGACTGCTTGTACTACTTCACCTTCACCCAGCAACTGGTGGTTTACCTTGATGCCGGTGATTTCCTCGAATGCCTTGGTGAGCGTTTTCGACTCATATTCATGAGTAGGAATAGTTTCAGACAGGACGTTGATTTCCATTCCCTTGAAAGGCGCGGCTGCCTTGATGAACCACTCCATCTCTTCCATCTGTTTGGCTTTCGACAAGGTGGTTGGCTGGAACTCGTCGTTTATCCACTTTTGTGCTTCCGCCTTACCAGCGAACGCAGCGGGTTGGATGCATAACGCAGCAACCGCGGTTACAACCGCGAATTTACGTATCATCGCCATTTTCCTCCAATTGTGGTGAGTTATCGATCTTTGGGTGCACCACCGATATTAGCACTTAGGGTTGCCAACGAGAATATTCTTGCGAGCCCTAGGCAATACAATATGACGACTATGAAACTGGAAATTCAACAACCCGAAGGACGCTTTCGCCCATGATTACAATCATTTATCGAATGTTTTATCGATGAAATGCGAACAGCCCGGCAGGGCGTCTGCAGAAAAGCTGACGACATCGATTCGGAGAGTTTAGTAAGTGGGTTTAGTGGCACTCACGGCGCCATAAAATGCCCGGTAGATCGGACAGATTATTTCTTTCCTAAGAGCTGTTTCTCGAGTGCGGTGATCTTATTTTCTAGTTCCTGCAACTTTTGGCGCGTACGTGCCAGCACTGCCTCTTGCACCTCAAGTTCCTCGCGGGTCACGAGATCTAGGCGCTCTAACGCCGATTGCAGGGCGGCGCGCATATTCTTTTTCACGTCGCTCGAGAGTTGTGACGGCAGCACGTTGCTCACGGCGGCGGAAACTTGATCAAGAATCTTCGCGCTAATCATCGCCTATCCCTGGCCCGGATTATATCAGAACAACCGCAGGCGGCGGCGCACATTCCTGGTGCACAGTTGGCGCGCTTGCGGTCCAGCTTGGTGCAGTAACTGTGCTTCGAGCGCTGCGCCGGGACATAAGTGATTGTTTTCCTGCCAGTATTACTACTGGCACGGGAAGTGCAATGCTAGCCAAATCTTGTTGTACCCGCGTAGAGCATAACCGACAGGGCTAACAACACTAAGGGGATATACACATGAAACTGGTTACAGCAATCATCAAGCCTTTCAAGCTCGACGACGTGCGTGACGCGTTATCGAATGTCGGCGTGAGTGGCTTAACGGTGACTGAAGTAAAGGGTTTCGGGCGCCAAAAAGGTCACACGGAACTCTATCGCGGCGCGGAGTATGTCGTCGACTTTCTGCCCAAGGTCAAGCTCGAAGTCGCGATCAGCGCCGACCTGCTCGATCGGGCCATCGAGGCAATTACCGATGCAGCCAAGACCGACAAAATCGGTGATGGCAAGATCTTTATATTTGACCTGGAGCAGGTAATCCGCATCCGCACCGGCGAAACCGGCGAAGATGCCCTTTGAGGAACTGGGGGAAGTGAAATCATGAAGCGCCTAAACGCAAGTAGAGTAGTTACAGCTCTTTCGTTGTCGTTGATGCCGGGAGTTAGCTTTGCCGATGAACTCAGTGCCGGTGATACCGCCTGGATGTTAACCGCTACCGCGCTGGTTTTGTTTATGACCATACCCGGCCTCTCGCTCTTTTATGCTGGTATGGTGCGCGCAAAGAATGTGCTGTCGGTAATGATGCAGTGCTTCGCGATCACCTCACTCATCACGGTGCTTTGGGCGTTGTATGGCTACACTATCGCCTTTGGTGGCGAGGGTGTTTATTGGGGCGGCCTGAGCAAGGCCTTTTTGAGAGGTGTGGGGGTCGATACCCTGAGCGGCACGATACCCGAATCCGTTTTCATGACCTTTCAAATGACGTTTGCCATCATAACGCCAGCACTGATCGTAGGCGCATTTGCCGAACGCATGAAGTTTTCCGCCATGCTACTGTTCATGGCGATCTGGCTCACGCTGGTTTACGCGCCCATCACCCATTGGGTGTGGGGTGATGGGGGCTGGCTTGGTAACAAGGGGATACTCGATTTTGCCGGGGGCACGGTTGTGCATATCAATGCCGGAACTGCCGGTCTTGTGGCTGCCTTGGTTCTTGGTAGGCGCAAGGGCTATCCGCGGACGGCGATGCCGCCGCACAACTTGGCGCTGACGGTAGTCGGTGCATCAATGTTGTGGGTCGGTTGGTTTGGTTTTAACGCCGGCAGTGAGCTCGCCGCCGACGGCACCGCTGGTATGGCCATGGCGGTTACTCAGATCGCAACGGCAGGGGCGGCGCTGGCGTGGATGTTTGGCGAGTGGATGGGGCATGGTAAACCCAGTGTACTCGGCATCGCCTCGGGGGCGGTGGCCGGTCTTGTCGCCATCACACCAGCCTCGGGTTCGGTCGGGCCCATGGGCGCATTGCTTATCGGCGCCGCTGCTGGGGTTGGCGCTTTTATCGCTTCCACCAAGATTAAGCATGCATTCGGTTATGATGATTCACTCGACGTATTCGGTGTACACGCCGTCGGGGGTATCGTCGGTGCTTTATTGACCGGTGTGTTCTGCGCGCAGTCGCTCGGCGGCGCTGGTTTTGGTGACGGCATCGATGGCATCGGCCAGCAACTGGGTGTGCAGCTCCTCGGCGTCGTGAGCACCATTGCCTATACGGGTGTCGTTAGTTTCGTTATCTTAAAGACGCTGGATCTGACGATGGGGTTGCGCGTGAGCGAAGAATTCGAGACTGAAGGTTTAGACCTCGCATTGCACGACGAAAGGGGATACAACTGGTAGAAAAACTAAAGACGGGCGCTTGTGTGCCCGTCTCGTCTGGATTCTACGTGCCGCGACCGAACCCCAACAGCGGTTGGTTAAGTGGTCGATTATTGACCAAGAATTTGCCTTGCCGAAAGGATGCTGTGATTGTGTAGTACGCACCAGACGGCACCAGTAACTTGGTGAAACCATTTCTGGTCAAATAAGAAGGATATGCTTCGTCGACGATCCGCGACATCACTTTAGGTGTCAATTTGTTTGCTTCGCGTTGGCTCAAGATTCCACGTCGCTTATAGTTTTCTATATCGCTGCGGATTCGCGGAGTGAGGAACGCTTTGACCATGCTGGGCGGAATCGAAAGTTCGGCGTCGCCCCGCAGCGCCCTTAGCAGTAGCATCATGTTTTCGGCTACATTGAGTTTGCTTCCGTCCAACACCAACTTCGCGGTGCCGGTGAGCTCACCTTCACGGGCCTTGAAGCTGAGCTTGGTGACCTCAAGTTCCGGCGCACTCTTAGATAGGCTGGCGATAAGCTTCATGGTTTCCGCCGCGACCATCATCTGTCTTTGTTCTTCCGCTAGCCCGCGCTTCGAAATACCGTTGACCTTCTGTTCGAACCGGCGAAGGGCAGCCGCGTTGAGCTTGCGTAACTGTAGGGTCAGCTGACCAGGACCGTAATGGTCGGTGCCCACTGTGATGTCTTTGACTTGGTAGTTTATAGTGGAATTAATATTATTGCCGGCCGGTTTTGCGGTTGTAGTGAACCTCAAGCCCTTGACACTCACGTCGGGCCCGATATCCATTTTCGCCACAGTTAAGGAGCTGTTACCGAACATGATGCCGCCATCGCCACGTGCATCGGACTGAAATGATATGTTGCTGACTGAGAGTGGCTCATTCTCGGAGAGCAGGGAAATGCCGCGGGTGCTGAGCTGCGTATTGACGCGCCCATCACCACGAAACACCAGCGTCCCGGTAAGACCATGCCAATTGATTTCACCATCTTTGGTCTTGCGCTTCATCGGTGCCACATTGATCTCGGTTTCGGCGCCGCCGCCGGTGAGACCAAACATGGTTTCTGCTGTCATCGGCGGCAAATATCTAGCCAGATCTTTCACCATGCCTGCCGTTGCCCCTTTTCGCGGGGTCAACGTTGCGCCACTGCTGATAAACGCAGCGGCCGGTGTAAATACGAGATCGCCCCGGATAATCTTGTCTATCGCCAGGGGACCGTGTGAGATGTTGTGCCTTACCAACATATCCAACGGTAGCCCTGGTAAGGCCACTAAGGTTTCGGCGCTGGAACGCAGCCAGCCACGCTCGTAGCTTCTCGTTGTAAACGTGCCACTGCCGCTCTTAGATATCTGTTGGATTAAGTTGTTATAGGTTTTCTCAGCCTGTATGCCGAACCAAAAGGGTGCGGCGGCGACGATAACCGCGACTAGCACCAGTAGCATGCCTACAATCCTTATAATTTTGCTCACATGATTCTCCCGGGGAATTGCCCTTCTAGCCGTAAGTATAGGAAATATAATCGAAGTTTCAGCCAAACGATATTACCCGGTCCAGCGCGGCCGGAATCCGCCTTGATTACGGCCAGCGCACGGCGGAAGTATCTATATATAAGCAGCTATAAGCAGCCAGAACCGATTGCGGAGACGCGACGGATGGCGCTCCACCGGCCCGATCGCTCGTCATTGTGTGCAGAATGATGGTGTGTGCTCCCTGGCCGCGCCGACTGCAACGCGCCGCGCTAAACTGACTACTTCAACGGAAAAGAAAATGATCACTGGGAGTTGGCGATGAAAACTGGATTTATTGGACTCGGGGCCATGGGGGCCCCGATGGCACTGAACCTGCATAAGGCGGGAAAACTCAAACTGGCGTGGAATCGCACCTTCGAGCGGGTTTCGCGATTCGTAAAAGCTAACGGCATTGCGCTTGCCAAAGATCCAATCACGCTCGTCCGTGAATGCGAATTGATTTTTATTAGCGTGTCGCGCGACGAGGATCTACTCGAGGTTATCGATACGGTGCTGCCCGGGCTTGCCGAGGGAAAGGTGGTTGTTGATACCTCCACCGTGAGCATCGAAACAGCGCGACAGGTTGCCGAACGACTAGCCAAGATTGGTGTGGCGTTTCTCGACGCTCCGTTGTCGGGCGGTGTGGAAGGTGCCCGCCAGGGTACGCTAACGATGATGGTGGGTGGCGATGAGGCGGTGCTGGAGCGCGTGCGGCCAGTACTAGAAGTGGTCGCGGGGCTGATTACACATTTGGGCCCGGTCGGTAATGGCCAAGGCGCAAAGGCGGTAAATCAAGTTATGGCAGCCGGTGTGTTGCAGGGCGTGACCGAAGCTTTGGCGTTCGGACAGGCCATGGGCCTGCCTATGGATAGAGTGATCGCAGCCTTGTCGGCGGGCGCGGCCGGGAACTGGTTCTTAAACAATCGCGGGCCAAGCATGCTGAAACAGGAATTCACACCTGGATTCAAGATCGCGTTACACCATAAAGATCTCACCATTTGCAAACGCATGGCGCAGACGTTGGCGGCCCAACTACCCATTGTCGAGATGACATTGATCCACTACAAGCGCCTGATGGATGCAGGCTTCGGAGACGAAGACATCTCGGCATTGCTTCGTCAGAAGCAGTGGATGTTAGAGCAAGGTCAAGGATGAGGGTTCGCTGCTATCAGCCTTGTCCTTTAACCTTCAGACGTAACGCCTGAATACCTAATTTGCGTAGGCGTTGGTGAGCCACATCGAGCTCGTCAAGATTGCTGTAAGGTCCTAAACGTACACGATGATACTCGCCACGACCCTCTATGGTGACTTTCTGAATATGGGTCGAGAGCCCATTCAAGGCAAGTTCCGCCTTCAGGCGGTCAGCATCTTCGAACTTCGCAAACGAGGCCGCTTGCAAAACATAACTGACGTTCTTTTCGGGAACGGCGGGCTTGGCATCTTTCTTTTCTTTCGTCGATTGCGCTTGTGGAAGTACTGTTTCGACTTCCGGCAAAATAGTATAGAAATCGAACTTCGGCTTAGGAAGCTCGCTTTTGGTTTGAGGCGATGATTTCTGCGGTGCAGGTGTTTGCTCGGGCTTATCCATACGACTCACGAGAGCGCCAAGACCGCTACCGGGTGTTGCTACGCGATCAACAAAAATCTGGATCAGGATCGTAAATACGACGCCGATTGCCAAGCCCAAGCCGAGCAAGCCCCAGTTGGGGAGTTTCTTACCTTTGCCTCGGGGCCGCTTAGTTCGTTTTCGCCTTACCGCCATCGGTCCAACCTACATCTTTTCCGGTGCTGACACACCTATTAACTTCAATCCATTACTGATCACCTGGCGAGTGGCGGCGATCAGGTTCAAGCGCGCGTCGCGTAGGTCCGCTGAATCGACAAGAAAGGTATGGGCGTTATAGTAAGTATGAAACCCATTAGCGAGTCCGCGTAAGTAGTGTGGTATCTGATGCGGTTCGAGTGCAGTAGCCGCCGACTCCACGACCTCAGGGTAGCGTGAAAGTGCCACGAGCAGGTCTCGCTCGTGTGATTCGGTGAGCAGATCCAAGTGGGCGTTGCCGTTATCACGGTTGTGTGTGAGTTTCTTCTCTTGCATCTGGCGGAATACGCTACAAATTCGGGCGTGCGCGTATTGCACGTAGTAGACAGGATTATCAGCCGTTTGCGACTTTGCCAAATCGAGATCAAAATCCATATGTTGTTCGCATTTGCGCATAACATAGAAGAAGCGTGCTGCGTCTTTCCCTATTTCCTTGCATAGTTCATGCAATGTCACAAATTCGCCACTGCGGGTAGACATCTGCAACTTTTTGCCGCCGCGATAGAGCACTGCGAACTGCACAAGTAAGACGTCGAGTTTCGCTGGATCCTCACCGATGGCACTGAAAGCTGCCTTCATGCGCGGCACGTGACCGTGGTGGTCCGCACCCCAGATGTCGATTAGCCGGCCAAAGCCACGTCCGAGTTTGTTTATGTGATACGCGAAGTCGGAAGCGAAATATGTGTGTTGACCATCGTTCTTTATAAGTACGCGATCCTTCTCATCTTGGTAATCGGTCGAGCGAAACCACAGTGCCGCGTCCTTGTTGTAGACATGCCCGGAAGCGCGCAACCGCTCGATGGCATCCTTCATTGCACTACTTTGGGTTACGGAACGCTCAAAGAACCACACGTCATGGTGTACACCGAATTGCTCTAAATCCTGGCGAATGCTAGCGAGAATGGTTTCAAGACCATAGTTGTGAACTTGGCGGTATTGGGATTCACCTAGCAAGGTTTTGGCACGGCTAATAAGCGCATCAATACGCGCCTCTGCGTCGCCACCCTCCGAAATATCCAGCGGCAGATCGCGGACGACCTCGCTTGCAGATCGCTGTAATCGTTTGCCATGTTGGCGATACAGTTGGCCTGCGATGTCGTAAATGTAATCGCCGCGATAACCACTGGCAGGGAATGGCACCGCTTCACCAGACAACTCTTGATAGCGTAGCCAGATGCTGGTGGCAAGTATGTCCATTTGTCGCCCGGCGTCGTTAACATAGTATTCGCGCTGAACCTCAAAGCCGACTGCCTGCAGCAGATCAGCCACCGCGGCACCATACGCTGCACCGCGGCCGTGTCCGACGTGCAAAGGCCCAGTCGGATTGGCAGAAACGAATTCGACTTGTACTTTCTTTCCAGCACCGATATCGCTACGACCAAACGCGTCGCCGGCCTCGAGAACATCCGGCACCACCGCTTCAAATGCGGCACGGCTCAAGAAAAAGTTAATAAAACCCGGACCCGCGATCTCTACCTGGTCGACAAAATCTGACGCCGGTAGTCGTTCAACGATTGCTTGCGCCAGCTCGCGTGGCGGTAGGCTGGCTCTATCTGCGAGCGTAAGCGCAACATTGCTGGCAAAGTCCCCGTGGCCCTTGCGCCGCGCACGTTCGATATGAATTGCCGCAGCATCGTAACCGACGGGAAGGGTGTCATGGTTTGCCAAGTCGGCCAGAGCCCGAGCAAGCAGTTTGCAAAGGCGTTGTTTCACGATGCGGTGAGTCTACGCCACCGATACGTGCCCGCCACCCAGTCGACGACTACCCCGGTGCATCATCCAAGGGCGGCCCGGCAGCTTTGCATGTAGTACTTACTAACAGGATCGTTCACCGTCTCATTCAGGTACTGGAATATCAACAGCGCTTGGCTGGGCTCGTTTTTGCGCACCAGCTTGTAGGCTTCCTGATATTCCGCCACCCAATCCATAGATGAATATTCGGCTGCCCGCATGAGCTCATAGATTCTTACTGGTTCGGTTCTCCCCCGAACGCGCGTAATATCGATTTCGCGTACATCTGGGAACTCGTTACGCACCTGTTCGTATGTAAACTCGCTTATGAGAATGCGCGTGCCATAGGTTTTATTAAGGGCTTCTATTCTAGAACCCAGATTAACAGCGTCGCCGATAACCGTATAGTCAAAACGATTCTCAGAACCCATGTTACCGACTACCATGGGTCCAGTATTGATGCCGATGCCAATATCTAGAATCGGTAGTCCTTCTGCTTTCCAGATCGTCTGTAATTCATCCAATGCGTCGATCATGTCCAGGGCAGTGCGGCATGCAAGCACGGCATGGTCCTCTCGGTGTATGGGTGCACCGTAGACAGCCATAATGGCATCGCCGATGTACTTGTCTAGCAGGCCATCATGATCGAACACTTTCGCTGTCATTCGTGTCAGGTAAACGTTCAAAAGGCGTACCAAGTCTTCTGGCGCGAGTGATTGTGACACAGCGGTAAAACCGCGGATATCAGAAAACAGCACGGTGAGTTCGCGTTTATCACCGCCTAACCGAAGTCGATCGACATTGTCGGTAATGTCATTGACAACCGCGCTCGGTACATAATGTTGAAACGCTTTTTTGATTTGCCGCTTCCCGGTCTCTGCACTTACGTACTTAGCAATTGTTGAGGAAACGAAAAGCAGGAGGATGAGTACCGAAGGATAGACAATATTGAGCCATAACATATTGAGCCACGGGGCACGAAATAAGATAACTACAGCCAATGTGTGTATGACTAAGAATGTCAGCGCCAAGGCTGCGCCCTGCCACATACCGATTTTTGGCAACAACCAAGATAGAAACAGCCCAACCACCAAGATAACGAGCGCGTCCACCAAAGTCACCCAATCCGGACGGTTGATGAAGTCGTTGTTTATCAGGTTTTGCATCGTATTGGCACGAATCTCTACGCCTGGAAAAACAGTCCCGTAAGGGGTTACTGCCACATCGCCGATACCCTTGGCGGTTGGTCCGACGATCACAATCTTGCCCTTGATGAGGGCTGGATCAACAGTACCCGCATCGATGTCCGATAGAGAAATGGTCGGGATGGTCTTTTCGGGACCATGGTAGTGAATCAAAGCGCGACCACGTTCATCTGTCTTGATGATGCGACTGCCGATCGCCAAACCGGTAATCCCGTATTGGGTAGTGCGTAGTAAGAGGTCATCGACACCCAGGTACGCCCGCACCGCCTGCACGTCCGCCGACGGAAAAAAATGACCCTTATGCTGCATCACGAGTGACGCCCGACGCACAGTGCCATCGGAATCCGGCGTGCTGTTTATGTGTCCAGCGTATTTGGCACCGCTTTGTATCTCCGGCAAGTTAGCGAGCACACCGAAGGTGCGGGGCATCTCAAAGTCCAGGCTTCCATCGCCACTATCCAGGATCGCACGAATGGCCTGGTCTTTGACCTGATCCAGAGCGCGTGCGGCTTCGTCGGCGGGCCGTCCGCTCGTTTCCTCCTCGGACAGTAGGACGATGCTGAGTATGACTTTACCGCTGTTGGCGATGGCCCGTGCAAGTGTGGAATCGGTTGCCAACGCGCGCTTAATCGACTCATAAGGGCTGCTCTTATCCGTCGCCCCCTGTTCAGCCTCAAGTCGGCCGATATGTGCCAGTAGCTTGCTGTTTTCCGATTCGGAGAGAAAGTAATCTAAGGCGATCGCCCGCGCCCCGAGCGCGTCTAATTTATCGATTAATTCGGCCTGCGTGCGCCGGCTCCAGGGCCAACGCCCGATTGCGGCCAGGCTTTTTTCATCTATCGCCGCGATAGTTACGTCGCCGGCTGGGATACGGATCCCCTCTGATCGCATCCGCATGTCATAGGTCCTGAATTCCAGGACATCCAGTAACTGGATACCGACTGGTAACCGGTCGCCGGGTAGGTACATAATGAGCACCACACCCGTAAGTAGGAAGCCGATTTTGCTAGCGTTCATCATGGAAGGGACAAAGCTGGCAAAGAGCCGCTGCGGCTCTCGAATCATGATAAGCATGGGATGAGGGCATGTTATGAACGTATACTTCAGGCTGTCTAGTCGGAGGTATTATACGTTCTGTCGGGCGCAACCAGAATCATCCAATAAGCTAGCATTCCTTTGTTGTGCCACGCTTTTTGTGACCAGCGCGCTCTGCACGACAGCCTCGCATGCCACTATCAAGTTTTCCAGGGCGATCGCAGCTGATACCAGCGAACAAGCCAAGTTCTCGGAAATCGCTGGTATGTTCATGGATGCCGGCGGGACACTATTTCTGACAGATAGCAGGGCTGGCCGGCTAATCAAGTTAGACGCTTCTTCGGATACGTCTATTGTGCTCGGCGGCAAAGACGCTACCTTCAGGTCTACTCGGCTCGGTGGACTTACAGGGGTAGACAGTTCGCTTATTGCTGTGGTCAATACCGTAGATGCTACGGTTGCCGTGATCGATGCTAGCGGCAGGCTGCAATACTCCTTCGCAGAGGCAGGGAGCACACCGGGTCGCCTCAGCGCGCCTACCGATATCGCTTATTCATCTAGGGGTCGTTTTTATGTTGCCGACGGTGGCAACAACCGGATTTCGGTGTATAGCCGAGACGGTGTCTTTCTATTCAGTTTCGGTAGCAATGATCCCGCCGTTAAACTCAACCGGCCTACCCATATAGCAGTAGACACGGACGAAAACGTTTACGTCTTGGATAGCGCGCCTAATGGTCGCGTATCGGTCTATTCTCATTCGGGCAAGCTGCTAAAGCGCATCGGTCCCGAAGACCTCAGACTTGATGTCCCCAAACCACCACGCCTGGCCGCGATGGCGGTTAGTCACGGTGGAGAGGTTTTCGTTGCCGATGGTGAAAACGGCAAGATCATGCAGATCGATCGTGACAGCGGCGAGATTGTTAATGCCTTCGGCGGCAAGGGTAAGGGCCGTGGGCAGTTTCACACGATCTCGGGTTTGGCAGTGACGCCTTCGAATCAGCTTATAGTCGGCGATTCAGGCAACGATAAGATTGAAATCTACGACCTGCCGAGCGTGACAGGGCAAGCTCGCGGCAAGGATTTGCGCCTACCGGGGATAAGGCTTGGCGACAGTCTCAGCGCCGAATGTAGTGTTGCCTATTCAATACCCGATGGCCAGCATCTTTGTTTGAATGTTGAGAAATCTAGCGTCACGCTTATATCGGCGGATGGCAAGGTAGCGCGCATGCTACCAGGTAAGTTCAAGAAGCCGACACTAGCCGCGGTGGACGACAAAGACGTCATTATTGTTGATGGCAGCGAACTGAAGGTTTTTTCGCATCAAGGCGAACCGCGGTTTAGCTTTGGTCGCAGCGGATCTAAGGATGGTCAATTCAAGAACATCACGGGTATTTATTTGCGCGACAAGATCTACGTTGCCGATAGCGGCAAGCGGGTACAGATCTTTTCGCGAGACGGTGTTTTTCTGGACAAACTCGCCAACCGCAAGGGTGAGACGCAACGATTGCGCCGACCTGGCGCTGTCGTCGTCGATGCCAAGGGTAATATCTATGTCGCGGACAATCAATCGCCGCGAATACGCGTGTTTTCCCGTGAGAAAGAACTCGTGTATGAACTGAATGGTGGCGAAGATTCGTCCAATCGTTATCGAAGGATCCGGGCGATGACGCTTGATCAGGATGATAATCTGTACGTCCTAGCCTCAACCAGTAACCCGCAGACGGTGCACGTCTATAACGGGAAAACTCTAGTTTTCACATTCGGTTCAGCGATGCAGCAGGCGATCGGCCTGGGGGATGCAACGTCATTGATGGTGCCAGCTTCGAAAAAGACCCGGATCAATGTCTACGACAAGAAGCGCCAAACACTGCAAGTGTTCGATTACTTGCAGGTGCCGGAATTGGTCGAAGACCTACTTGTCACTGGTGGGTTGAGTGATACCGAGCTAAAGTGGCGATCGTCTGCCGCCAGCTTCGTCGATCACTACGCCATCTATGCCGCGACGACAAAAGACGGACCGTACATAGAACTTGGTAAGATTGAAGACAGCTCGGCAACGATAACCCACGACGATGTTTCACGCTATGTTCACTACCGCGTAGCAGCGGTAAGCGGTTTCGGAGTCGAAGGACCGGCGTCAGAAACCGGAAGCGATCTGTTCCAGACCGGCTATGGTTTGTATGGTGACGAGAAGTACGCCGAGGCGGCCGAGATATTTCTGTCTCTTTACAACGACAACTCCGAACACGGTGAGGTGCTCGAGTACCTAGGGCTTAGCCTAGACCGACAAGGTAAGCATAAACAGGCGATCCGTCGTTTCCAAGAACTCGCAAAGATTCCTGCTTTCGAGCTTAAGGGCTTAAATCGTCAAGCCGAGTCATTTTTTGGCGCGCAACAATTTATCGAGACGAAAGCTGTGGCAGATAAGGCAATCGCGCGCGACCAAGCCGATGCCTCTACCTACCTGTGGTGCGGTAAGGCCGGCTTGAAGCTCGAAGATACGGCGGGCGCGGTCAACTGCCTCGAGAAGTCGATAGAGCTTGATCCGAACCTCGAGTCCGCACATTTCTTGTTGGGGCACACCTATGTTCAACTCGGTGCGGTGGATAAGGGGTTGGCGCAGTTCGATCAAGCGGTCAAGGTAGTGCCCGACAACATCACGGTTTGGATCGAAAGCGGACGCGCCCACCAAGCGCTCGCTAAGCATGTGCAAGCGTTAGAGCGTTTCAATAAAGCACTAGCCATCGACAAACTAAATGGTGACGCACGCCTGGGCGCGGCGCGAAGCTACATAGAACTGAACGAGTATAAGCGCGCACGCGCAATCGCCCTGTCCATGTCGGGCGTGCGCGAGCAAGAGGCAGCCGGGCAATACCTCCTCGGCGTTATTGCCCTTGCGAATAATCGTCCGCAAGAAGCGGTGTTGTCTTTGACAAAGGCGGTGGACGAGGAGCCGAAAAATACCAATGCCTGGATTGGCTTGGCGGACGCTTATCTAGCGTTGCAAGACCAAGTTAAAGCCCGTTCGGCGCTGCGTCAAGCAATAAGCGCAGAGCCCGCATTATTCGAGGCACGGCTGCGCCTCGCACTTCTTGAACAACAAGGCCAGAATCATGTGGCGGCGGCGCGCGAGTTTGAAAAAGCAGTAGTTGTGCAACCCAATCATTACAATTTACGTTATCGCTATGCGATCTCGCTAGCAAAACTAGAGCTCTTAAAGGAAGCGGCCGAGCAAGCGGAGCATGCCGCCATATTGAAACCGCATAGCAGTGAACCACTCGTGTTACTTGCGAGTATTTCGCATCAGCAAGGTAAGAATGGCGATGCAATTCGTTACCTCAAGAAAGCGCTTGCACGAGATCCAACGTCGACCGACATTGAGCTTGAGCTAGGTCGGTTATATCTGGAAAACGATGTGCTAGATATTTCGGAGCGCCACCTACAAAAGGCTGCGTTGAAAGAGCCGACAAATTCAATACCACACAGCCTGCTTGGACAGCTTTTTCTGAAGAAACATAACTACGACCAGGCGATCGCAGAATTCACGATAGCGGTTGAGCTTGATGATAATAAAGAGAACAGATTGCAGTTGAATACCGCGTACGCTGAGAAAAAGAAGTCTCTGGAGTTTGATCAAAATGCACCGCTTGTCGTGTTACGCGATCTACAGTTTAAGCAGGCATTTTCTTCTGCGTACAAGCGATACACGAACGCGCCTGTGGGCAGCATCAAGGTGGTGAACACTGGAGAAGCTGAATACAAGAATCTACGACTAACGTTCCATATTAAGGATTACATGGATTTCCCGACCCACCGTCGCATCGATGTCTTGGGACCGAATGAAACGACAGAGATGCCTTTGTTGGCATCTTTCAATAACAAGATCCGTGATATCGACGAGGACACGGGTGTCCAGGTCGAGGTCAAGCTCGACTTTTACCATGAGGGACAGAGGCACTTCGTAGACATTACGCAGCCGATGACCATCTATGGCAAGAATGCAATCGTTTGGCGAGAAGCAGATATGGTTGGCTCGTTTGTTACCCCCACAGACGAGATACTGAAGGATTATGTACGTCAGGCGATCAATAGTTATCGACCAGAAAAAGGCCCGTTAGACGAAAATATGGTGTCCGCGATGACCTGGTTTAACGTGCTGTCGGCGTACGGCATGAAGTACGTGGTCGACCCGAGCAGCCCATTTCCGCAACTGACCAAAGACCAACTAGATTACGTACAGTTTCCGCGTGAGACATTGAAGGTCAAGAGTGGTGATTGTGATGATCTATCAGTCTTGTTAAGTGCAGGGCTCGAGAATCTCGGCATAGAAACGGCGATGGTTGACGTGCCCGGACACCTGTTTCTCATGTTTAACACGCGCCTGCCGGATAAAGAAAAGCATATTATAAGCCTTCAGGATGATCTTATGGTGGTGCGAGATGGCGAGGTCTGGATACCTTTAGAGGCAACCATGATATCAACAACATTTTCAGAGGCGTGGGCAGAAGGTGCGCGTAAGTATCAGAAGTGGATACAGCAAGAGCAGTTGCAAGTCATCCCACTAAAGGGCGCGTGGCGGAAGTATGTGCCGGTGACGCTTGCACCAGCAAAGTACTCGATTACACCGCCGGTCGGAAATGAAATCAAAGCGCTAGTCGAACGCGAGCGTACGGTGCTGGTCTCCAAGAGTCTGGATCGATTCTTGGTTGCTTACCGGTCGCTGCTACGTAACAAGCCCGATGATATCGACGCGCGTATGCAGATCGGCATCATCTACGGTAGCAATGGTCTTCACGACTTATCGTTGAAGGAATTCGATCAAGTGCTGCAAGTCAGCCCGCAAAACAGCGCCGCCTACAACAATCGTGGCAATCTCTACTATATAAAGGGCGATTACGATCGTGCCTTGGGGGCCTACCGTGAGGCGGAAGCGCTCGATCCGAAGGATGGCGGCATCAAGGTGAATCTCGCGCTCGTCTACTACAAGCTCGGGAGTTTGAAGGAGGCAGTCGCTAAACATGGCGAGGCGGTAGCGCTCGATGAAAACATAGGAAAGAAATACGAGGCATTCGGAAAATTACTTGCCAATTAGATTAGTCGCTATGGGTAGAACACTATTATTTTGCTGGCTGCTGGGTATGCCATTAACGTTGGTTCACGCGCAGATCGACACGAGTGCGTCTGCTATCGACGTTGAGATCCAGGTGGTCGAGGACAAGGGCGCCGCCCAACGATTATTGAATCACATGTGGTCAAAACTGAGGGGTTACGTGCCCAGATCAGAGCAGTCTACGAGCACAGGTGGCCGCACCCTGATCGCCGGTGTGGGTGGCGTTGAAAGCACGACGGGCGGATTGCAACCCTATTGGAAAGGCGACCGACGTGAAGACCCTGACTATATTAAGGAGGTTGATGCCTTCCTCGATGCCGTGGAGCTGGCCGACGCGGGCAAATTCGAACAAGCCACCGAGGCGTTAAACGCTTTTTCCGATTCCTACCCCGCTAGTAGTTTAGATCCAAACGTGCAGTTCGCTTTGGGTTTGGCATACGGCCAGTTAGGAAAGGACGCCGAAGGCGTGGCGGCACTCGAATTATTCGCCGAGCGCTACCCTGAGCACCCGCTGGTCAGCGATGCCAATGAGTTGATACAGGTTTTGCGGCTAACTAATTAGACGTCCATCCGTCGCCGAATACGCGCGGTTCCTTTAAAGCAATACCGTCACTTTCACGACGAGTTGTCGCCGAATGCTTGGATCGTTACGGAGATGAAGTCTTCTGGGGCAGGTGAAATGCTGATGACAGATGTGCGGGCTGCGCTCGACCGAGCCAATGAGAACGGCCGCAATCGTCTTGCAAAGTGATCACGGTTACGTCGAATCATTGAGTAGTTCTTCAACCTCCTTGGTTGTGGCTCGTTTCATGGGCCTTCCATCCACTGGGCTTAATGGTGTCTCACGTCCTTTCTTATGATCAAAGACGTAGACCTCGATGGGGTTGTTATCAGCTGAGAAGCAGTAGACCGGACAGGTCTGGTAACGGTCCCCGCCGTAACGCAAGCGTTTGTCATTTTCTTCAAATGGTATGTTGTGGTCATCTAGTAACAGGCCGATGTCCTCTGGGGTGTCTGCCGAGACATGAATCTGAATCCTCGACTCGGGGGTAACAATGCCACTCAGTACTGAACCGACAAGGCGGGGTTTGAAATCGGCCAAGAAGCGCATCGCCTCGATTGCACATCTACGCAGTGTTTCTAACGTTCCCGATAATCGTTTTGCGTGAAACAACTCTAGGTACTCTCGTAACGCTTCTTCGACTTCTTGGTTAGTCGGCATATGTTTGTTGTCGGGAATATTAAGTCGCTCAGCTGCCTTTCGCTTCGCGACTTGAAAATCGCGCACACCTTCGTCTGACATGATGCGCGCGGCCTCAACGCTAATCTGTTGTCGCAACTGAGCTTCCAGACGCGAAGGCTGTTTGCCCGCGTCCCCCAACCTCGGTTTATGCACTAAAAAAGGTCCTTGGGAATCTCTGGTTGTGTCGGCGTCACCGTACCCGAGAAGGTACTGTCGGCGATTTCTCCCGGCGCTGGATCATCCGCCAATACGGGCTCGGTTCCGGCGATGAAAAATTCCACTACGGCTCGGTTGTCGGTCGGATCGGTCGGTTCACCGGTGTCTCGATCTACGCTGAAGGCGATTGCATTCTCCGGTATCGGTAAAGTTTTTTCCGGCAGGCCGCTCAACGCGACTACCATATAATCAATCCATATCGGGAGCGCTGTCTTGGCACCGGCTTCACCGGGCCCCAGTGACCTCGGTTGATCAAACCCAACCCAAGTGGTGGTAACGATGTCTGGCGTAAAGCCGGAAAACCAGGCATCGCGAAATTCATTGGTGGTTCCAGTTTTGCCAGCAAGATCGGCGCGTGCCAGCGACAGTGCTCGTCGACCAGTGCCGCGCGTAATCACCTCTTTCATAATGTTTGTCATAATGAACGAGTTCTCGGCGCTGATAACGCGTGGTGCATAGCGTGGTAAGTATGCATCAAAGGCGGTTCCACCTACCGAGTCGTTGATCTGCACGACCGGTGGGTTCGTCGCTTTTTCGCAGTCGGCGCAGATTACGAGCGGGTTTGCCTGCTCCAGAATGTTGTGTTCGGCGTCCTCAATACGGGTGATGAAATAGGGTTCTATCTTGTAGCCACCATTGGCGAACACCGAGAATGCCGTTGCCATTTGCAACGGTGTGGCAGAAGCATTACCCAAGGCCAACGACAAATTCCGCGGTAGCTTGGTGCTGTCGAAACCAAAGTGCTGTAGATGTTCAGCCGCAAACGCCGGTCCGATGGCACGAAGCAAACGTACAGAAACTAAATTAAGTGACAGCGTTAGGGCTTTGCGTAAGGGGGTATCGCCAAAGAATTTTCCACTGTAGTTATCGGGACGCCAGATCCCTTCCAGACCGGCATCTTCGATAACAATAGGCGCCCCACTAACTGTAGTAGCCGCGGTAAACCCTTTTTCCAAAGCCGCAGAATAGATAAACGGTTTTAGGTTAGATCCGGGCTGCCGTTCAGCCTGAACGACGCGGTTGAATTTACTTTGTTGAAAGTCGAATCCACCTGTCAGCGCTAGAATCGCACCGTCGCTCGGCCGTATCGAGACCAGCGCCCCCGCGACTTCGGGTACCTGTGCCAAGAACCACTGCCCCTGATCTTGTTGGTCCCCTTCGGCCGCCGTTGTCTGTTCTTTCTCCTGCTCTGCCTCGGGTTCAACGTATTCCAGATAGATAACGTCGCCCGGGCTTAAGATCTGCGACGCTTGCTTTGGTGGCGGACCCTGCGATGTCTCGTCGATATAGCGACGCGCCCAGGAAAGCCCATCCCAACCAATCTCCACGATGTAGCCGTCCTGCGTATAGGTCCACACCGATTGCGCGTCCACTGACAATACGATGCCCACCATCAAATCGCCGACCACCCGGTAATCCTTGAGGGCATCATCAAAATAAACCTGGTCGAATTCGGTGCTGTCGACCTCGATGTGCCCAGCTGGTCCACGATAGCCATGGCGTCGCTCATAGGCGCGCAATCCCTTACGTAATGACCAGTTCGCTGCTTCCTGGTGATCGGCGCGAATGGTCGTATAGATGTGCAATCCGCCCGCATAGGCGTCTCTGTCATAGGTTTGAATAACATATTGCCGCACCATCTCTGCCACATACGGCGCTTCGACGTCGTAGCGCAGTGCATGTTTGCTGGCGGTCAGTGGTGCCGATTTGGCGTCCTCCGAGGCCTCCTCGCCGATGAATCCGAGCGAATACATACGCTGTAGGACGTAGTTCCGCCGTTCGATAGCGCTTTCGGGATTGCTGAGTGGGTTGTTCCTTGACGGTGCTTTCGGCAAACCAGCGAGCATCGCCGTTTCAGGGAGTTTGAGCTCGTGTGGGCGCTTACCATAATAGACCTGCGCAGCGGCGGCGAACCCGTACGCGCGGTGGCCTAGGAATATCTTATTAAGATAAAGCTCGAGTATTTCGTCCTTGCTGAGTTGCCGTTCGATCTTGAAGGCCAACAGGATTTCTCTAAGCTTTCGAGTGTAGGTCTTTTCCGGACTCAGGAAGAAGTTCCTCGCTACCTGCATAGTGATGGTACTTGCCCCCTGGCTATGGGTACCGGTGCGCAGGTTGTACCAGGCAGCGCGAGCGATCCCTAGAAAATCGACGCCATAATGGTCGTAGAACCCATCATCCTCCGCGGCCAGGATAGCCTGGACTAACAGGTCCGGGACCTCGCCCGCCTTAACGGGGATACGTTTCTCTTCACCGAACTCGGCCAGCAGCCGACCGTCGGCGGAATAGACTCGCATGGGCACCTTGAGGGGTTCGTCGGAGAGCGATTGAACCGAGGGTAGGCCAGGCATGAGAATGGTAGCGGTGATCGCCAATGTGAGTACGGCAACCACAAACAACGCAAACAGCCCGACTAAAACGAGCTGCCAAAACTTGCTCGGAGACCGTCCAAACAGGACAAATTTCGCTAAAAAACTACCGCTGGAAGCCATGCAAACTGACGAGTTTTGAGCCGGAAATTAGCCAGAATCTCGGGTCGCGAAGTATAAAGGTAAACCACCAACTACCAAAGGCAAATTTGTCATGTTCGATCGCCATGGTCTATATTTGGAGGTAGTATTTAACCTGTAGTTGTATCTATGTCTAATAAATAGTTGATTTAAAAAGTAAATTCCGTGCGCGGATTAGACAAACTTTTCGCCAAAAAAACGCCGTCCGTACTGGGTATAGACGTCAGCTCGTCGGCATGCAAAGTCCTTGAGCTTAGCCGGGCCGACGAGCACTGCCGTGTCGAGCGCTACGCGGTGGAGCCGTTGCCACAAAACTCGGTGGTCGAGCACGCAATCACCGAGGTAGAACAAGTGGCACAAGCGGTAGAACGCGCCGTAAAGCGGTCCGGGTCACGCTGCAAACACGCGGCCGTGGCCGTAGCTGGTGCCCACGTAATCACCAAAACAATCAAGATGCCCGCCAATCTGAGCGAGAACGACCTGCAGACACAGATCGAAATGGAGGCCGATCACTACATTCCCTATCCGCTCGACGAAGTCAACATGGACTATCAAGTTATCGGTGCAACGGAAGATAACCCAGAGGAAATGGAAATCCTAATGGCCGCGTGCCGAAAAGAGATAGTCGATGATTACGTAGCCGTTATCCAGGCTCACGGACTGACACCCGCTATTGTCGATATCGAGACGTACGCGATGGAGAGTGCGTATTCGTTGATTTCACAGCACATGCCCGGCGGCGGCATGGAGAAGACAGTAGCGATTTTGGATGTTGGTGCTACGACCACCAACATCAACGTGATACATAATAATCGTTCGGTTTACAGCCGCGACCATACTTTCGGTGGTCGCCAGCTGACGGAGGAGATTCAAAGGCGTTATGGCCTGTCTTACGAGGAGGCAGGGCTGGCCAAAAAGCAAGGTGGGCTGCCGGACAACTATCAGACAGACGTGTTGCGTCCTTTCATGGAAGCGATGTGCCAAGAGGCGATGCGTGCATTACAGTTCTTTTACTCTTCAAGTCCGTTCAACAATGTCGACCAGGTGCTGCTAGCGGGTGGTTGCGCCCAAATCCCCGGCATCGATGAAATGGTTGCGGCACGTATCGGTGTCCCAGCTATGGTCGCGAATCCGTTTGCGAGCATGTCGCTGGCTTCTCGAATCAAATCTGAGATGCTAGCTAACGATGCGCCTTCGCTTATGATCAGTTGTGGGCTCGCATTAAGGAGTTTCGACGAATGACGACACGACTAAATCTCTTGCCCTGGCGCGAAATGCGCCGCAAAGACCAGGATCGCCAACTCCTGACCTTGGCCATAGGCGCCTGGATCCTCACCGGCCTGATCGTATTTTATGGCCATCTCCATGTAACCGGTTTGATTAATGACCAAGAGCGGCGCAACGACTTCCTTAAACAAGAGATTGCCAAGGTGGATAAGGAAATAAAGGAGATTAAGGAACTCAAGAAGCAGCGCCAGGCTTTAATAGCTCGTATGAACGTCATCTATGAATTACAGGGTGACCGTACTCAAGTTGTCCACGTGTTCGACGATCTTGTGCGTAAGCTGCCTGAGGGCGTTTATTTCCAAGGGCTCAAACAAAAGGGTAGGGGTTTTACTATAAACGGTGTGGCGCAATCTAACGCCCGCGTGTCGGCATTGATGCGCAATCTCGATGCGTCAGCCTGGTTTTCCGAACCCAACTTAAACGTCATCAAGGTTGTGGAAGTCGGGTCAGATAGGGTTAGCGAATTTACACTGAACGTAAAACAGGCGTCCAAGCCCACTGATTAACAGAAGGTACCAGGCTCATGACCTTAGATGATCTACAAAATATAGACGTCAACAATATTTCTTCTTGGCCACTACCGATCAAGATCGGTGGTGTTGCGCTCGTTGGTATTCTTATTATTGCCGCGGGTTTTTGGTTCATCATCCGCGGTGAGCTCGACGACTTGGCCCGACAGCAGGATCAGGAGGTCAAACTAAAAGAGACCTACAGCAGCAAGGCAGGATTGGCGATCAATCTGAGCGCCTACAAGACACAAATGGAAGAAATGAGGCAAACGTTCGGTAGTCTATTGCGGCAATTGCCGGATACAACGGAAGTACCCGATCTGCTTATCGATATAACCCAAGCCGGACTAGGGCAAGGCTTGGAGTTCGTGCTGTTTAAACCTGAGAAGGAGAGACCTAAAGAATTCTATGCGGAATTGCCGATCAGTATAAAAGTGACTGGCAATTATCATGAGCTCGCCAATTTCGTGAGCGACGTGGCCGCTTTGCCCCGCATTGTGACCTTTGGCGATATCACCATCGGTAGTGACAAGAAATCTAATAAGTTGCTGATGGCGGCTAAGGCCAAGACCTATCGCTATCTCGACGAGCTCGAGATAGCCGAACTCGCGAAGGCCAACCAGCAGAAGAAAAAAGGTAGACGGAAGAGGACGAAATAGTGAGATTAGGGGCAGTTGCTCTAGTTGCTTCTTTGTGTGTTGCGCTTAGCGGCTGCGGCAGTGATGGTATGGACGATCTTCGCGATTGGGTGGTCAAGGAACGCAAGGGGCGCAAACCTCGAGTTGAACCTCTACCCGAAATCAAGACACAGGAATCTTTTATATATTCAGCCCACGCCTTGGCTGATCCATTCGCCCCGTTTAATCTAAAACCAAGAGCGGCGACCGCTGGTGGACCGAGCCCGGATATCAATCGGCGTAAAGAACCGTTGGAGGATTACCCGCTCGATGCCTTGAGAATGGTAGGGACCTTGAGCCGTGGTAATCAATCTTGGGCCGTTATCCAGGCGCCGGATGGCGCAGTACACCGGGCCAAAGTCGGTGATCACATAGGGCAAAACTTCGGCATGGTGACAGACATCACCGAAGAACACGTAAATCTGGTCGAGCTTATTCAGAATCCGCTAGGTGACTGGATAGAGCGCGACGCCAATCTGGCGATAGCAGAATGAGAGAAACACGTATGAAGAGGAACTCAACGGCGTTGCCGAGAGCATTATTCGCGGCGGCATTAGGGTTGGTGTGGGGGACATCGATTTCTACCGCAGTAGTTGCGGGGGAAATTGAGTCGCTCGCGTGGCAAAACGAGAAAGGATCCGTTTTGCAGATCCGTGTGAAAGGTGAGGCATCCTATAGCACAGAGAGCCTTGAGGGTGGGCAGAGACTGCGTGTGCGCTTCACAGACAGTACCCTAGGGCCTTCGGCTAGCGAGCTCGAGCGGCGTAACCACGTAAAGGGGGTTTACCCTTATCTGGCCGATAATGGCGCTAACGTCAACGTGGATCTATTGCTCACCGATCCTGGCAGAATCGATGTCGAGAAGACTAATTATGGCTATCGTGTGGTAGCCGTGGCCGGTGCCGAACCGGCGGCCGTGGCATCAACAGCAGTAGAGCCGGCGCCAACACCAGCCGTGCCTGCCGCCGCCGCTAGCGGAACGGTCATCGAGGACATTCGCTATGCGATCCTGCCCGGGAGCCGTGTGCAGGTGACCCTGCATATGTCAGGGCCACCCCCCAAGCCGACTACGTTCAGCATTACAAACCCGGCGCGTATAGCGCTTGACTTTCCCAACACGCGGGTTGGGCTAACCAAGAAGACGGTTCGTGTCAAAGAAGGGGCAGTCCTCAATGTCACTGCCATCGAGGCCGCCGACCGTACCCGGGTAGTGCTCAGCCTTGTAAGGCCGGTGGCCTATACCACCGCCGTCGAGGGAAATACCCTAGCGATTACATTGGATACGCCGGTGCAACCGATCGCACCAGCGCAAGAGCCAACAACGAAACCGTTCTCGGTCGCCGCTAAGAGCGGTAAGTTTAACCTCGATCAGATCGACTTCCACCGCGGCCCGCAGGGTGAAGCGCAAGTAACGGTGACTCTGTCCAATCCGGCTATCGGTATAGATATCAATGAACAAGCGGGCCAAATCATTCTCGATTTCTTGGACACATCGATTCCGCCACAGCTTCAACGACGACTCGATGTTGTTGATTTCGCGACGCCGGTGCAAACCATCGATGCGTTTCCGGTTGGCCAGAATGCACGTATGGTGATAACGCCAAAGGGTCGCTATGAACATGCTGCTTATCAGGCGGGCAATATTTTTGCGGTTAGCATAAAGCCGATCCTGGAAAAAGAAGAAGAAAGAGCGGTTGATGAGTTCGGCTATTCCGGAGAGAAACTTTCGCTAAACTTCCAGAAGATCGACGTACGTGCCGCCTTACAGGTGCTTGCTGATTTTACGGGCCTGAACTTTGTGGTCAGCGACAGCG
>Ga0224508_10000162_pt1 | contig 69948 bp, 85 predicted proteins | sample SF_Jan12_sed_USG_4_FD_170157 | JGI IMG/M metagenome (GOLD analysis project Ga0224508, IMG submission 170157) | Sediment microbial communities from San Francisco Bay, California, United States - SF_Jan12_sed_USGS_21 | ecosystem: Environmental > Aquatic > Marine > Sediment | place: USA... | reverse complement strand
AGACTTTCTATATGAGTTCTGAGCAAGAAGAGGAAGAATTTGCGATTTGTGTAGAATGTGGAAATTCTATTGAAAAATGTGTTTGTGTTTGTCCTTATTGTGGAGAACGTGATAAATGTGAATGTGCGCTATTTGATGCAGCTACAGGAGGTTAGTAAAATTATTTCACCATGTTATTAATATCTGGAAAAATTAGGTTGTAATCTATGAGTTTTGTTGATTTTTCTTGGTTAATTGGTGGACCGCAGGGTAGCGGTGTAGAATCTGGAGCTAATGTTTTCTCCAAGGTTTGCGCCGAATTGGGTTATCAAATATTTGGAAAAAGAGAATTTCATTCAAATATCAAAGGTGAGCATAGTTACTTTACCGTAAGAGTCTCTAATCGATTAATCCATTCAAATGTTAATGACGTCACTCTGATGATCTCATTTGATGCGGAGACGATTTTTAGACATTATGATGAAATACTTTCTGGGGGTGGAATAATTTATGATTCTGATCTGGAAAAAATCACCACAGATTCAGTACGAACTCTTGGTAATTATTTTAAAGAACGACTTCATAATGAGTTAGAATCTAAAAACAAACCATTTACTATAGCAGGGGTTCTTGAGGTAGCTAAGGAAAAAGGGGTTAGTCTTTATCCTGTGTCCTTTAAGGAAATTCTCGCGAATTTGGCAGAAGAAACGGAAAATCCACGATTGAAAGGCATGGTTCGAATGTATAATGTCATAGGTGTTTCTCTATCTTTAGGCTTGATAAAAATGCCCGCGAATTCTTTACTACACTCAATTGATTCCATATTCTCCAAAAAACCACAAATTGCAGAAATAAATAAACAAGCTGCAAATTATTCTTACAAATACGCGACAACAAACTTTGGCGATTTCTCATTTACTTTACCTGGTGTCGAAAAGCAACCTAACACTATTCTTGTACAGGGACATCAAGGGACATCTATAGGAAAGATTGTCAGTGGTTGTAGATTCCAATCATACTATCCAATTACTCCTGCATCTGATGAAAGTGTCTTTCTAGAATCAAATGAAATTTTAGAAATTAAGGGTGATAGACCTGGTTCAACTGCTGTAATTCAAACAGAAGATGAAATATCTGCAATTGGTATGATGATTGGCTCTGCACTGACGGGAACGAGATCATCTACATCCACATCCGGACCTGGTTTTGCTTTAATGGCAGAAGCAATAGGTTGGGCTGGAATGAATGAAGTTCCAATTGTTTTGACAGTATATCAGCGGAGTGGTCCTTCTACTGGTCTTCCTACAAGACATGGACAAGATGATTTGCTATTTGCTGTAACAGGAAGTTTTGGAGATTTTCCAAAAATTGTTTATGCCTCAGGTGACATTGAAGAAAGCTTTTACGATACGGGAAAATGCTTTAACTTTGCTGATGTGTATCAGGTTCCAGTAATTCACATGATGGATAAATTCCTTTCAAGCTCCGTCGTAACATGTAAAAGATTTGATCCTCAAAAAATTACAATTAATCGGGGAAAACTACTAGATAAAATTGAAGGAGAATACAAAAGATTTGCCTTTACGGAGGATGGTATTTCACCACGCTCAAGATTAGGAATGGATAATGGTGTTTTTTGGAATACTGGAGATGAATCTGATGAATTTGGGCATATTACTGAAGATCCTCAGATGAGAATAAAAATGATGGATAAAAGGATGTCCCGATTAGATCTGATTTTAAAACAAGTGCCTAAAGAGGAACAAGTAGTTTCTCATGGTATCCATGATTTCACCATAATTTCTTGGGGTTCTACCAAGGGGCCAATATTAGACGCGCTACAAATACTCAAAGAAGAGGGAATCGATATTGGCTTTATTCAAATAAAACTACTTCACCCATTTCCTAGAGAAAGTGTAAAATCAATGCTTGAAAAGGTAAAAACTGTTATCGATATAGAAGCAAACCATTCCGGTCAACTGGGAAAAATTTTCCAACAAAATGTTACAAGAGAAATCGATTATTTTATTTTAAAATATTCGGGAAGAGGAATGACATGCACCGAAATTTATGATTCTTTGAAAAAAATAATTGAAAATAAAGCAAACAAACGCGAGGTTTTAGAACATGGCTCTTAAACTGGCTGATTTCAAAACTACGGTCCATAATGATTGGTGTCCTGGTTGTGGTGATTTTGGAATTGTTAATGCGTTACAAATGGCATTAGCTGAAATGGGAATAGAGCGTGATAAAGCAACCATATTTTCAGGAATTGGATGCTCTGGAAAAACTTCTCATTTTATCAACACATATGGAATTCACACGCTTCATGGAAGAGTCTTGACATTTGCCCAAGGTGGTAAACTTGCAAATCCAGAGATGACTGTAGTTGCAGTAGGTGGAGATGGTGATGGATTAGGAATTGGAGCAGGCCACTTTGTTGCAGCAGGGCGGAGAAATATTGACATGACTTACATCATATTTGATAATGGCGTTTATGGGTTGACTAAAGGTCAAGCTTCTCCTACCTTGAAATTAGGAGAGAAGACAAAATCTCTCCCTTCCCCAAACACCAATTATAATGTAAATCCAATTGGATTGGCGGTAGCTAGCGGATTTACATTTGTTGCTCGTGCTTATTCTTATGATGTACGACATCTCAAAGATTTGATTGTAAAGGCTGTTCAGCATAAGGGTCTTTCATTTCTAGATGTTTTACAGCCATGTCCTACTTACAATGACATCAATACCCGCGATTGGTACGCTGGAGAAGACCTTGCTAAAGAGGCTGCAGAACGACATTCAAGAATTTACAAATTAGAGGATACTCACTTTGATCCGGTAGTGCATTATGCCGATGAAAAAGAATTAGATGAAAAATTAGCTCAAGCATTGATTAAATCGTTAGAGTGGGGGAACAAGATTCCAACTGGAATATTTTACAAAAATGAACTTATTTCTCCGTTTGCTACAAGGTTAAAAGATAAAATCCCAAATTATCTAGAAAATCCTCCTTCAAAGCAAAATATTTCCAAAGATGGTATCCCTATAACGGATGTTTCAAAAATATTGGATTCTCTTAAAGTTTAGGAAAAAACCTAAGAAGTTATAGTCTAGTTTATGTGTATATTATTTTGCATTTGAACATAAACGAAGCAAATAAAATTTTTCGCAGGGCCATTATCAAAGGATTCTTTGAACCTCAATTAGTAACTCTTGATTTTAAAAAATCAGGAATAAAACACCCCTCAATTAATGACGATGGGATGATGCAATCAGATTTATTGCATGTTTTTTTCGATATTGAGACAGGTTCGGACTATCCTGATGGTGATGAATGGTTTATTGTAGAATTTCTTTTTCCTCATGATGTAAAACTTCCTGACAATTTAAAGGGGGCGGATTTTTTTACGACAATTTCAGTAGAAAATAAAAAGACCTATTGGCACCATCGTGAACTTATTCGTTACAAATATGGGAAATCAAAAAAACTTACTGATGCCCTGGAATTTTTAGAGTCAAAATACAAAGAACTTCATGATCTTCTAGAACCATTACATGATCTTAACTAATTGGAGTCCAGATATCTCCTCTAAAGACATATTTTTTATCTTTTGACATTGCAAAATTCAAACGCCATCTTATTGATTTTGGATCAAATTTGTAAATCAATCCCGATATGTTAGCAGGAAGTTTTTCAGGATCCATGTGATATGGAAGTAACTCTAAAACAAAATCAATTTTTTCAATTGCATTATCATACCATTGCTTGTCTTCAGTATCTAAAATAAATGAAATTTTTGGAGTACCTAAAAAATTGATTTCAATTTTTATGGCATTTCCAGAGCCTCTTCGCCTCTTCATTTCCTTAAAAACAGCTTTTACTTGTTCCCATCTTTTAAATTCAAACCATTTGAAAAATTCCTCATTAAAAGCAATAGGAATTTCCCAATCAAGAAAACTTACAAAATCTTCATCTTCTGCTTCAATCTCCTCTTGAGAAACCGCAAATCTCGCATTAAGATAACTATACAATACTTCAATTTCCCATGGCGAGATTCCATAATATCTGAGGTTGGTTTTCAATCTAGTTTGTGACACTACATGAAAATCATGAAATTTGTAATTAAAGCTTCTAAATTCTTTTAAATTATAAAAGATCTTGGTAAAAACTAAAATTATAAGGCAGGATTTTTTTATCTAATATATGAAAAAAGAATATGTAGTAAAAAGTATTGATTCTGCTCCTGATGGGGCCCCATATGTAGTAATTTCTCTATCCTCAATTAAAGATTTTAAGGAAGGAAATACATCTCCTCCAGGTCAATTTGGGGGATCCAAAGTAATGGGATTTACTAACATGAACGATATGATGAAAGATTTGAACAAAATGTTAGCTGGTGGAGGTGGTGGATTTGGTATGCAAGGAGGAACTACCCAATTAAAATTAGAAATGCATGAATACAAAGAAATGGGTTTGGCAGTTGGTGACAAGGTCTTTCTTGAAATGACAAAAGAAGAAACTTTGGGCATCTAGAATCTTTCTATCTTTGTTGTTCTAGATTGTATTGATATATTTCCATAAATAGAGCATGCTTATTGTTCCAATTACAAACAACATTGGTTTCCAAGCAAAAACTGGAAGGCTAGGGTTTGAAAGTTTTACCTTGTAATTATCAATAATCAATTGGACGTTTTTTTTGACCTTGTCATGCCAAAAATCATATTCTATTTGATACTTTTTCAAGATTTCTTCTATTTCGTAAACTACAGGGGTTCTCTGTGAAAATAGATGTTGAAGATAATCTCTAGACACTTCTACTTCTGCATGAATTCCTATAAGTCCCTTTTTCAAATCCACCATTCTTACATGCATCTCCCAAGGTTTTTTTAATTTAAGATTAAGACCATTTCCAATTTGATCAGGCTGTTTGTGTTCAAATTTTACCTTGGTGAATCCCTCAGAGGTAAAAATTTGTAATAATTCCTCAAAATTTTTCTTAACAACAATATGAAGTTGTTCTAGTCCTTCTTTGCTATCTACATTAATTTTATGTTTTAATCCATCTAGAAATGAAACTGTTTTTGGATAGCTCGTCAGGTACTCCATTAAATGACCCAAAGAAAACTTCTATTTAAAGCACAAGGGGAAATTTTTCCATATTACACATTTGTCAAACCTCTAACATAGACACATTGATCTGGAGATACTGCCATTTCAGAAGGACTTATCTTCCTATCTGTTAATTGGGCCCCAGAATCCCTTACAATAGCAAAAGGTTTTGATTCTGCCCCTTCGCCCATTTTGTGATTTGCTATGGTTGCAATATTATCGATTACAGCTTGGAAGGTAACCTTTAGGGGATTTCCATCTAGATCTTTTTTTGATCTTAAATCTAAAACTGGTTCAATTCCGGCGCAAGAAATGGCAACACCAGATGTACCAACTCGAGCAGGCATCAAACGACTATCCACAAGAATAACTCCCACATGGATTAAGAATTTCAAAAATATTTTTCTTCTTATTTGTTCTGCCATCAAAAATGGATTTTTTGGATATAGAATAACCTGATCTTTTTTTACATTTGATTTGTCAATTCCTCCATTTGGTGCCATAATATTTTCAGATGAGGTAATTACAAAACCCGAAATACCTCCAAAAATCTTATCGGTCTCTCTGACAATGATTTCTGCTATTTCTGGTTTCATTTGAAATTTTTTTGCAGTATCTAACCCCTTTTTTGAAACTTTGATTTTTTTGGTGCTTACAATTCTTCCCTGTGAATTTGAGATATATTTTGTTGAAATGACTAATACATCATTTTCTTGTAATTTCGTCTTGTTTTTTGCTAATGTTTCTAACAACGCCTCAAAAACATCAAACTCACCATTTTTTCTTTCCGAAAGTAGGGCTGAGACAGAAAGAGACATAATTTGTTATGGACTCCTTTTCTTTTTTATTCTTCTGAAAAGCTTTTAATCTATAGAACGGGCTTTTTCGATTATGAATATAGTGGAAAAAATCCTTGCCCGGGCGTCATATAGAGATAAAGTTTCACCTGATGATGTAATATTTGCAGACATCGATAAGGTAATGGTTCATGATGTTTCTGGCCCCGGCGTGATTAAGGTATTTGACAAACTAAAAAAACAGGGAATTAACGTAGACAAATTATGGGATCCTTCAAAGGTATGGGTAGCCGAAGATCATTTTGTACCTTCCGCTGAAAAAATTTCTGCAGAGAATATTGTAAAATTACAAAATTTTACAAAAAACTATGGAATAGAAAAACATTTCAAATATGGAATGGGACAATACGGTATTTGCCATACTCTATCCCATGAGGAGGCCTTGGTTTTACCGGGAGAGGTGTATGTTGGAGGTGATTCTCATACAAACACAACAGGTGCTCTAGGGGCATTTGCATGTGGTCTAGGTCATACTGATATCGCGTATGTTTTATTGAATGGGAAAATTTGGTTCAAAGTTCCTGAAACCTTGTACTTTAAGCTTAATGGTAAACTCCCAGATCATGTGATGGCAAAAGACTTGATCTTAAAAATAATTGGAGATATTGGAACTGATGGAGGGGCATATAGAACAATGCAATTTGGAGGAAGCGGTATAGATGAGATGTCAGTAGAAAGTAGACTTACCCTTTGTAATATGACAACAGAAGCTGGAGCAAAAAATGGTATTGTGGAACCAGATCAAAAAGTTACAGATTATCTTACTGCAAGAGGTGCTAACAATATCACCTTGGTTAAAGGAGACTCTGATGCAGAATATGCAAAAGTATACGAATACGAAAGCTCGGAGATGGAACCAACAGTTGCAAAACCATTCTCTCCAGAAAATACTATTGTTGTAAGAGAAGCTCCCAATGTTGATCTGGATAAATCATACATTGGTTCTTGTACTGGAGCAAAATACGAAGATCTGGAAGCCGCTGCAAAAATACTCAAGGGAAGAAAAGTAAAAATCAGAACTGAAGTTTTACCTGCTGCTATCTCTATTTACAAAAGAGCTATGGAAAATGGCTTGTTGAAAATATTTTTAGATGCTGGGGTAACCGTTGGCCCTCCAACTTGTGGAGCATGTTGTGGAGCTCATATGGGAGTATTAGCAAAAGATGAGATTTGTATAAGTACTACCAATAGAAATTTCCCTGGGAGAATGGGTCATGTAGACTCTCAGACCTATCTTTCATCCCCACTTGTGGCAGCTGCATCTGCTGTTACTGGTAAAATTACTGATCCGAGGGATTTGAATTGAAAGGAAATGTGATTAAATATGAAAGAGACAACATCGATACTGATGTAATAATACCTGGACAATACCTCAAAATCCATGATTATAACGAATTGGCCTCTCATGCTATGGAGGGTTTAGATCCTAATTTTCATACAAAAGTAAAAGAAGGTGATTTTATCTTATCTGGCAAAAATTTTGGATGTGGTTCATCCAGAGAACATGCCCCAATTGCCCTTTCTCATTCAGGGATAAAAGCAGTTCTTGCTCTTTCTTTTGCAAGGATTTTTTATCGAAATGCAGTAGATGGTGCATTTTTGCTACCTATAGAAATTGATGAAAATACATATCAACGTATTTCTGAAGGGGATGAAATTAATATCGATATCAGCTCAAACGAAATAAAAAATATTACAAAAAACCAAACATACCCAATGAAACCATTTTCAGAAATCATTGGAAAAATTATCGAAGCAGGCGGTCTCTTCAAATACAAACCAGATTAGGATCAAAATGGGAAAAACACTTTTTGAAAAAATTTGGGATGCGCATGTCGTTGTTGAAAAAGAAAGCAGCCCTTCTTTGATATATGTGGATAGACACCTTGTTCATGAAGTAACTTCTCCTCAGGCTTTTGATGGATTGCGAATGAATAACAGAATTGTTAGAAGGCCAGACCTGACTATCGCTACAATGGATCATAACGTACCCACAAATGATCGAAGTTTACCAATCTTGGATCAAACATCAGCAATACAAATTAAAACGTTGGAAAAAAATTGTAAGGATTTTGGAATTAAATTATTTGACATTAATAGTCCCAATCAAGGGATTGTACATGTTATTGGACCCCAGTTAGGAATCACCTTGCCGGGTTCTACTATTGTATGTGGTGATAGCCATACATCAACTCATGGGGCATTTGGGGCTTTAGCCTTTGGAATTGGTACTAGTGATGTTGAACATGTTTTAGCATCTCAAACCATTTGGTTAGAAAAACCTGAACCTTTTGAAATTAGAGTTGAAGGAAAAAGAAAAAAACCACACGCCGTAACTGCCAAGGATATTATCTTGTCAATTATCAAAAATATTGGAACTGCAGGAGGAACGGGCACGGTTATTGAATATTCTGGTGAGGGAATAGCGGACCTTTCAATGGAGCAAAGAATGACAATATGTAATATGTCAATTGAAGGGGGTGCAAGGGCAGGACTTGTTGCACCAGATGAGAAAACATTTGATTACCTCAGAAATAGACAATATACTCCAAAAAATTACGAATCTCTAGTAGAATATTGGAGAGAACATCTTACAACAGACAAAGACGCAAAATTTAGAAAAACCTTCACTCTTCATATTGATAATATTTCTCCTCAGGTAAGTTGGGGTACTAATCCCGGCATGACCTGTGATGTTACAGACTCTGTTCCTTCTTCTGAAGATTATTCAAACGGGGATGAAAATCAAAAAAAGGCAGCCGACAAAGCTCTAGAGTATATGAATTTAAAATCCGGTACTCCTATTACCGAAATTAAAATCGATAGGGTGTTTATTGGATCATGTACTAATGCTAGACTGGAGGATTTAATCGAAGCTTCCAGGGTTATCAAAGGGCAAAAGGTATCAGAAAATGTTAGAGCAATGGTAGTACCAGGATCCCAAATGGTAAAAAAACAGGCAGAAGAAATGGGAATCGATAAAATATTTACCAAAGCTAATTTTGAATGGAGAGAAGCAGGATGTAGTATGTGTTTGGGAATGAATCCCGATATTTTATCGCCAGGGGAAAGGTGTGCAAGTACTTCAAATCGGAATTTTGAAGGAAGGCAAGGCACAGGTGGTCTCACTCATTTGGTTAGTCCAGTAATGGCAGCAGCGGCAGCACTAGAAGGACATTTTGTGGATGTTAGAAATCTGGATTTGAATTAAATTGGATTCATTTAAAAAACTAAAAACAATTATCACACCACTAGATCAGGTAAATGTAGATACTGATCAAATTGTTCCAAAACAATTTTTAAAATTAGTTCAAAAATCTGGATTTGGGAAATATTTGTTTTTCAATTGGAGATATGATGAACATGAAAAACAAAAACAAGATTTTGTTTTAAATGATAAAAAATATCAAAATTCACAGATTCTTGTAACAGGAGAGAATTTTGGATGTGGCTCTAGTAGGGAGCATGCAGTATGGGCATTGAAGGATTATGGGTTTTTGGTAATAATTGCTCCTTCTTTTGCAGATATTTTTTATAGTAATTGTTTCAAAAATGGAATTCTACCGATAAAATTAGAACAAAAAATTGTTGAAAAATTAAAACAAGAATCAGGAGAATTAGAAGTAGACCTTGAAAATCAGATTTTAAAAACCCACAACGAAAAAATTTCCTTCAATATTGATTCTTACAAAAAAAAAATTCTTTTAGAAGGACTAGATGATATTTCACAAACTTTGAAATTTGAAGAAAAAATCTCTCAATTTGAAAAACAGTCTATAATCCCATCTGTTTTATAATTTTTTTTACTTCCTTTTGATTCCTATCTAATTTCATCGGGGAATCTGCATCTATCCATTGGTTATTCCCAATATCATAGGAACTAACTTTACCGTTTTTTGATAACTCTTGAAGAATATCAAATGACAAATTGATTTCTTTTTGTTTTGATTTTGCCTTTATGTTTTTAATTATGCCTTTTCCTAAAATGTAAATTCCAAGACACTCCGACATTGGCAAATTCATGATGGGTTTTTCTTTGAATTGGTGTACGATTCCCTCTTTTACAATTGCAAATCCTGTTTCTTCTTTCCTTTTTGTTCTAGTGGCAATACACGCTGTACTTTTCTTTTCTAGGAAAAACTTGTACATTTCCTTGAGATCTATTGCACATAAATTATCTACAAACCATAAGATAAATCCTGGATCACCGTCTAATTTCCCCCCCATATGCAAAAGATCTCCTGCAGTTCCACTTTGAGAATCTTGAACAAACGAGATTTTTTTATTAAATTTTGGATTTTGATAATAGTTTTTTATCTGTCCTCCCAATTTACTAAAATCAGAAACAATGATTATTTCTTTAATAAAATCAAAAGTGTTTAGATATTTCACGATGTAATCAATCAAAGGTTTCCCATTAATTGGAGTCATAGCCTTTGGAAAATATTCAGAATATGGTTTTCCTCTAGTTCCTTTTCCACCAGCTAAAATTACTGCTTTCACGGTCTAACGATATGATTTCTGCTTTCTTCTTCTAGCCCCAGGACCTCCAAATTTCTTTGGTTCCTTTCTTCTAGCATCTCCACTAATCAAATATTTGTCAAAATCTGTAATTCTTTGTCGAAGATCTTCTCTGGTTGATTTAGGTAAAGGATGATCTTTTGGTTCTTTTTTGGATTTTGTCCAACCAGTTAATGCTCTTGAAATTCCTACTGCTATTGCACTTGCCTGACCCATTACACCTCCACCTCTAACTCTAATTGAAATATCTATTTTATCTCTTAAATCCCCACTAATTTCAAGGGGTGCAAGAATAACTTCTCGTGCTGTTTCTTGTGGTATCATTTCAACGGGAACATTGTTTATTTTCACTTTACCAACACCCTTGGTAATGTATACATGAGCACTTGCAGTTTTTCTAGTTGCAAAATATATTTCTGTTTTGGGTACGGTCATTCAGTCCATCCTATTGTTCTTCCAAGTTCTGCCATGGTGGTATAGTTTGAGGATTCTTTTTTGATCATTGCGTTTTCAAATTTAATTTTTTTAAATGATTTTACTTCCTTGGGACTTCCAATAAAAGTTCGAAGTCTTTTATGAGCCTCTATTCCTGATGTTTTTTCTCTTGGAAGCATTCCTCGGATCATTCTTTTCATGATGGTATCTGGTCTTCTTGGATGTTTTGGTCCATGTTTCCAATGATTAATACTGTTAATTTCTAAAAATGCTTGATATTCACTAATAATATTACTCCTAGTACCACTAATCATAATTTTATCACAATTAACAATAGAGACTCTGTTTCCCTTAAGAAGTAATTTTGCAACATTTGAGGATAATCTTCCCGCTATGTGATCTGTGGCATCAACTACGATTGGTGAGCTAATTGAAATTGCAGACTCTTGACTAGCCAAGTAAAACTACTCCTTTCCCCGTTGGGTTTTTTTCTATTAATTCTGAAAATGAGATTAATTTTCCACCGTTTTCAATAATTTTGTTGGCAGCTGATTCTGAAATGGAAAATGAACATAATGTGATTTTGTGGGATACACTTCCAGTTCCCAGAACTTTACCTGGAAAAACTATGGTATCATTATCTTTTGTAAGTTGACTAATCCTGTACAGGTTGATATCTCTCCTGGCAACTGATGGCTTTAAGGCATATTCTGCCAATTTGGCCCAAATAGGCGCATTATTTTTTGTTGAGGCCTTCTTTAGATCTTTTGCCATTTGTATTACTACTTGACTAGTCATGTGAATAATGCGGTTTAAAACCCAAATATAATGTGTATGCTTGGATTACTCTTCTTTTAGTTGTTCTATCATATTTTTGAAATCCCCTAATCTTATTCCAAGTTCTTCTACTCCTGCGAGAATAATTTCCTCCGGATTTAAGGCGCCCGTAGATTCTACTGTGAGAATTCTTTCATCTTCTTTTTCGGTTTCTACCAAGGTTGCAATATTTGAAGAGTTCCATTTTGCATGTTCTCGTCCACGTCCCAATCTAGCATAACATTCAACCTTTACTTTTTGACCTGGAGCAAGTTGAACAATAGGAATTTTGTCAGAAATCGATTTAACCGAATCATCTTCTGATGTTAACTCGTCAGTAAAGACAGTTTTGGATACGTCAGAGTCTCCTGAATCTAAAACAAGCATTACCTTACAATTTGAACATCCAACTTCGCTTTGGCATTCACATTTAGAAGGTTCATTAAATCTTGTCAAATCGGTCCTTAATGGTACAAGACCTAATCTATGTGCAAGACCCTCATCTGGTAAAACTGAAGTATTTTCTATAATGTCAACTGTGTCGATTGCAAAAATGGGAACTCCATTTAGACATAATCGTCTTAGGGCATTGGAATATTGTAATGGTATGCCTTTTAGCTTTATTGACATTTTACGCTCATCTTTTGAAACAATCTCTAAAGAAGACAAATCTTAATGGAAAATTTTAAAAATCCAAATAAAAATCTAGCTAGTTTCACGCATAGATAAATAGCTAATTTTCATACCTAATTTCATACATGGCTGAAGTTACAGTAGTAAGATATTCCTTTGAAGGAGAAAAATTCGAAATTTTGGTTAAACCTGACCCTGCCCTAGAATACAAATTGGGCAAGAAAAAAGACATTTCATCCGTATTAGTATCTGATGACATTTACACGGATTCTAGTAAAGGCACAAAACCCTCAATAGAAAAATTACTGAAAGCCTTCCAAACAGAAGATACAGGAGAGATTGCACATAAAATTCTTCAAAAAGGTGATCTTAATCTTACAACTGACCAAAGGAAAAAAATGGTAGAGGAGAAAAAAAGACAACTAGTAGAATTTATTGCAAAAACCTATGTCGACCCTAGAACTCATTTACCTCATCCGCCATTAAGAATAGAACAAGCAATGAAGGATGCTCGAATTTCTGTAGAGCCTCAAAAACATATTGATGAGCAAGTTAAAGAAATCGTTGAGAAACTGCGCTCTATCATTCCTTTAAAATCTGAAAACTTGTCACTGGAAATAACAATTCCTGCACAGTTTGCATCCCAATCTTATGCTGTTTTAAAATCCGTAGGTTCTTTGAAAAATGAAGAATGGCAAAATAATGGTTCATTAAAAGCAATACTTGAAATACCCGCTGCAGCAAGGCCAAACGTGATAGACAGATTAGGTTCTATAACTAAAGGTTCTGCTTCAGTTGAGGTAATTCAATAATGGATAATAGACGAAAATACGTAATACCTGGAGATGTAATTACAACAGGCCCTTTCCGACCAGAGCAAAATGTAATTCTTGAAGGAAATAAAATAATTTCTACCACAATTGGTGTTTCTGAAATTTATGATGATTCTGCAAAGGTAATTTCTCTAACTGGAAAATACCTTCCAAAAATTAATGATTTAGTTATAGGCAAAGTAATTTCTCATACCTCTTTATCTTGGGAACTTGATATCAATTCCTGTTATGTTGGATTCTTGCCTGCCTCAGATGTTTTTGGTCGTGATTTTTCGGCACACGCAGACGAACTAACATCTAAATTAAAAGCCGGAGATCTAGTGGCTACTAGAATTGCAAATTTTGATAGAACACGTGATCCGTTAATTACCATAGCTGATAGAGATCTTGGAAAAATAGACTCTGGAGACTTAATAAAAATCTCTCCAAGTAAGGTTCCAAGACTAATTGGAAAAAGAGGTACTATGATTCAGATGATTGAAACGGCAACTAACGCCGTAATTACCATTGGACAAAATGGATGGGTAGTAGTTTCTTGTGAAAATCCCGAGGGATTATTAAAGGCTAAAAAAGCCATACAAATGGTCGATGAATACGCACATGTTGCAAATCTTACTGATCAAGTGAAGGATATGTTAGAATCAAAAGGTGAATCATAATGGGTGGACGAGAAAGCACTCTTGTATTGTTAGATGAAAATGGAATTCGTTGTGATGGTAGAAAAATTGACGAACCAAGACGAATAATGATAAAAGCAGGCGGTCTAAAAAATGCTGACGGTTCAGCATATATTGAATTTGGAGACAACAAAATTCTTGTTGGAGTTTTCGGTCCAAGAGATGTTCATCCAAAACATATGTCTAGAACAGATACTGGTATTTTACGAGTAAGATATCATATGGAGCCTTTCTCAGTTGGAGAGAGAAAGAACCCTGCTCCTTCCAGAAGAGAAATTGAAATTTCCAAAGTAATCAAGGAGGCATTATTGCCTGCAGTAATACTAGAAAAATTCCCAAGAACTGCCGTTGATGTTTTCATCGAGGTTCTTCAAGCAGATGGAGGTACACGTTGTGCCGCCCTAGCTGCTGCATCAGTTGCTTTAGCTGATGCCGGAATACCTATGCGAGATATGGTTGCTGCTTGTGCCTCTGGGAAAGCAGCCGATACTATTATTCTTGATGTAAATAATGAAGAAGATCAAGCAGGCCAAGCAGATATGCCAATTGGGTATATGCCAAATCTTGAAAAAATAACTCTTTTACAATTAGATGGAGTTCTGAGCCCTGAAGAATTTAAGAAATGTGTTGAAACAGGGGTTAATGGCTGCAAGATAGTTTACGAACTCCAAAAGAAAGCATTGGCAGACAAATATTTTCAAAATGGAAGGGATCAATAAATGACACAATCTGTTATTGATGACCTAAAAAGATCACAAATTTTAGAACTCCTAGAGCAAGGAAAAAGAATCGATGGTAGAGCCTTAGATGAATCAAGAAAACTAGTAGTTGAAATTAATGCAATTCCAAAAGCAAACGGTTCAGCAAGGGTTAGGCTAGGAGATACTGAAGCAGTTTGTGGAGTGAAAATTCAACCTGATAGACCATTTCCAGATATGGGAGATAAAGGAATTTTTATTTGCACTGCAGAACTTTTACCGTTATCTCATCCAAGTGTTGAGACTGGTCCGCCAGGTCCAGATGTTATCGAATTAGCAAGAGTAGTTGATAGAGGAATTAGAGAAAGTCATATGGTTGACGTATCTCAATTAGTAATTGAAAAAAACAAATCAGTTGTAGGCGTTTTTGCAGATATTGTAGTTGTGGACTATGATGGAAATCTCTTTGATGCCTGCTCCTATGCTGCAACAGCTGCCCTTCTTAATTCAAAAACCCCGAAATGGGAGATGGTTGATGATGTACCAACCCTTGTAGAAGGGGCAGAAACTGATTTACCCACAACCACAATCCCTGTCTCTATCACAATGGCAAAAATTGGAAATCATATTATCGTCGATCCAAACTCCGATGAATGGAGTGCAATGGATTGCAGAGTTACAATTACAACTGATTCAGAAGGAAACATAATTGCAATGCAAAAAGGTGGTTCTGATGGATTTACTATTGATGAAATTATCAAATGTGGTGATCTTTCTATTAAACAAGGGGCACAAATTAGAGAAACTTTAAAGCAAGCAGCAAAAGGCAGTTAATAAAATGGCCAAGAAAAAATCTCTAAAGGGCCTTGGTGCTAGATACGGAATTAAACTTAGAAAGCAATATACAAAAATTCATCTACAACTAAAGGAAAAAAGAACTTGTCCGGAATGTGGTTCAAAACAATTTGGTAGGGATGCAGTAGGTATTTGGTCTTGCAAAAAATGTAATTTCAAGGTTGCTGGAACAGCATATGACGTTAAACTTTAGTGCAAAAATTATTGTAGATGCTAAAGAAAAAACAAAGGCAATTTTCGATTCTATAAACACAGATAATAAATTCTACCCAGAAAATCCAACCAACACCAATATGAAGTTAAAAGATAAAATTGAAATTTCAATTGAATCAAAACATATTCCTCATCTTAGAGCAAATCTAAATTCCAGCTTACGATTAATTCAAGCTAGCTATGATACAATAGAATCTGTTAATGATTCATAATTTTGGAATCTTGATGGTAGAAATTTTTTAAAATATAATATTCAGAAAGAGAAGGATAATCGATGAACAAATTCAATCACATACCGGTAAATTTCACACAATCAGAACTTATTGAAAAAGACAATGCACACTATTATCAAACACCAAGTGGTGTAATCTATCCCTCAATTACGACGATGTTACAACAAACTCAAAGTCTAGAAAAACAACAAAGCTTACAAAATTGGAAGGAACAAGAAATTGCCGCAGAATACATAACTCAGCAGGCAGCTATTGTTGGTTCTGAAACACATGAGTTAATTGAAAACTATCTAAATGGAAAGGACATTTTGGAAAAATCCCATTTGTTATCTGAGGCTCATTTTAACAATCTCCTTCCTTTTGTAAATAAAATTAATGATATTCACGGTATTGAATTAAGGTTGTATAGCGACAAAATGAAGCTTGCCGGAACCTCTGATTGTATAGCAAAATATGATGGAAAATTATCTGTAATTGATTACAAAACCAAACGAAGTAATCAAAGAGAGGAATGGCTTACTGATCATTTTATTCAAGCCACATCATATGGGGTCATGTTCAAAGAACTTACGGGAATTAAGGTAGAGCAAATCGTAATTCTTGTTTCAAGTGAAAAAAACACTCGTATGGAATTTATGAAAAATCCTGATGAATACCTGAATTTACTTGAACAAAGATTAGATCAATTCTATGCTAAATGATGTATTTCATCCGGTAAAGATATAATGAAATTAAAATCCATAAAATAACATGTCTGCTGGACAAATGCCTCCGTGGCTTCAAGAGCAATTAATGAAAATGCAGCAATCTCAACAAAATCTCCAAGCTATAATGCAGCAAAAACAACAAATTGAAATGGAAAAAATTGAGACTGATAAATCCCTTGAAGAACTAAGAAAGGCTTCAGAAAATGATATGGTGTATAAACACGCCGGTTCCATTTTGATAAAATCTACAAAAAAAGAACTAATCGATGAGCTTGAAGAGAAAAAAGAACTTACTAAAACTCGTTCCACTGTACTTGAAAAGCAGGAATCTAGACTAAAAGAGAACTTAAAAGAACAAGAAGCAAAAATTACTGAACTGATGAAAAGTGGATCTTCCCCTGGAGGCGCAACAATGTCAGAAGGAAGCCCACCTCCTGAGAATCCACGAAAATAGGAATCTAAAATAATTTCAAATAAGATATTAACAAATTACTGGAATTAGAATTGGTGAAATTAGAAAATCTAAGAATAGTTGTAGATGAACGAGAAAGAAAAAGTGGAATACCTGATCTCCTTAAATCAATTGGTCTTAATGTTGAAATGAAAACTCTTCCAATTGGAGATTACATAGTGGCTCCTGAAACCATTGTGGAAAGAAAAAGTATTCGGGATTTGTTGTCTTCTATATTTGATGGTAGATTGTTTGATCAATGCACAAGGTTAAAGGAAAATTTTGAATTTCCCGTCGTTCTCATGGAAGGAAACGTTGATGAAATCGAAGAGATTGCCGAAAATCCTCTTGTATTTTACGGTGCCTTATCCACTGTGGTGATGGATTTTAAAATCCCAATCATTCCTACTCCTAGTGCAACTCATACAGCAAAATTACTAGTATCGATGTGCTCTAGAAAAGATTCTCCAAAGGGCCCCTTTTTGAAAAAAATTAGAAAATCAAATGACTTAGAAAAACAACAACTCTCTTCTCTATGCAGTCTTCCAGGAGTGGGAGAAAAATTTGCCATTCGAATGTTAGAAAAATTTGGTTCTCCCCTAAAGGTTCTAAACGCTACTAGCTCAGAACTTTCTAAAGTTGAAGGATTAGGGGAAGCACGTTCAAAAAAAATAAAGAAAATGCTGGAATCTCAAAGTAAATTCCTTAAAAAATCAAACCAAAAAACATTACACGATTCATAATACTATTAAATAAATTAAAAAATTTGATTCATTGATGTTAGTTTCACCAGAATGGCTAAAAAATAATCTGTCTGATCCAAATTTGGTAATTTTGGATACTAGACCAAAAACAATGTTTCTTTATGGTCACTTGGAACAAGCACAATCATTGACAATAGAACAGGTAATCAAGTTCGATCAATATGGTTCCAATTTAGTTGGTGAAGAAGAAAAAATATCTTTATTATTTGGTTCTCTGGGGATTGATGAAACAAAAACTGTGCTAGTTATTGGTGATTCGATGGATCCTTCTTCGGCTAGAATTGCGTGGACTCTGTTATATTTTGGTCATGAAAAAACTTGTCTCCTCAATGCTAATATTTCTGAACTTTCAGCAAAAGGATTTGATTTTACAAGAAAAATATTTTCTCCACAATCATTATTTTTTACTTCTAATATTAATTCTAAAATAAGAATAGAATCTGATAATCTAAAAGAAAATTTAAACAAATTTGTAATTGTAGATGCTCGAACACCTCAAGAATTTATGATGGGTCACTTGCCAAATTCTAAATTAATTCCTTTTACGGAAGGTATCAATTATGCTGGAAAATTATTCCAAGAAAAAGATCTTTTAGAAAAAATTTTTTCTCAGAACAATATTTCCAAAGACTCTGAAATTGTTTGTTATTGTATGCATGGACACAGAGCATCTAGCCTTTTTTTCCAACTTCTCATATCTGGATATGAAAAAATAAAGCTATATGATGGCTCATTTGTTGAGTGGCACGGTAGAGGCTTCCCCCTTGAGTAATTTTCTTTTTAGGGAAGTCCCACACTTTGGACATTCTTTGCCATTTCTATGACTAGAATGACAACCTGGACAGTAGTGTACCCATTTTCCAACGTCTTTGATACCACTAGTCATAACGGGCGATATCTTTAACCCTAGATTTTTTGCAACATTAGAAATTGCAAAATCATCTGTAATTAATTGACCACTAAGATCTATACACAATGCAATAATTGATAAATCCTGTTTTGATAATTGTTGGTAATCTCCTGTATTCTTAGAGGCATTAATTGCCGCAATCGTAGATTTCTTATCGGGATCTCTGATTTTTAATCTATTAGTTTCTAATAATGTCTCTAGAACTTCCTGATTTTTCTTGATATGCTTTATTTCATCATATACAAGGGAGGTTGTGTAACAATCATTAGAACTCCCAAAAGGAATTCCTGCATAGAATGCACTAGCGTCTAAAATTCTAAAATCCAAGTTTACTCATCTGTCTTAGGCCTCTTTTCTTTAATCTAACAAAGACCGCTGGTTTTTTGTATTTTTTAATAACGATAGGTTCTTCATACCCTGCAGATTTTACAACCTGTGCATCCATAACTATGTTACAATCATGAGATGATATTATTTCTATTTTCTCATCTGGCACTACAATTGATTCTAGTCTATACACGGGAGCTACAGGAGTAATTATGAGAACATCGAGGCTTTCATGTAAGATTGGTCCCCCCAAAGAAAAGGAATGACCTGTTGAACCACTTGGAGTGGCAATGATTACACCATCCATTTTTTGCTTAACAGTATCATTTTGAAATTTAATTTCAATTTCAGCTGTTTTTGTGAGATTTGTCCTGTTGATGTAAATTTCATTAAGTGCTGGTGGAAATTCTTTACCACCACAAGAAGCAACGACTCTTGTTCTTTTATCTAAAAAGAAATTTCCTTTTAAAATTTGGTTAATAGCATTATCTATTTCATTAATGGTGATTTCTGCAAGTATTCCTCTATTTCCACCCACATTTATGGTTAGAATAGGAGTTTCATTTTCTAGGTGTCGAAAAACCCTAAGTGTAGTTCCATCCCCTCCTAGAGTTACCACCAGATCTAGTTTTTCTTTTTTTAATTCTTGTAGTGATTGAATTGTTTTAGCGCCTTCTACTATAATTGGTGCAATAGTGTAAACCTTGGATTTTTTTGCCAGGAATTTTTTTGCAACATTTTTTGCCGTTTTTTCAGATTCTTTTGAACCTACCTTGCTAACAATTCCAACTTTGTTTAGTTTCAAGCAGTTCTTCTGAATTTTATTTACTTAAAAATGATATTTTTAAGGTCTCTTGGAAAAACAATTAAGTAGGAAACCAAATTCAAAAAATATTATGAATTACGCACACCCTGAGGTTTTAGTTGATACAGAATGGATGTCCCAAAATCCCCCTAATGAAAGTAGAAAATTAGTTGAAGTTGATTATGATCCAGTTAATGGATATCAAAAAGGACATATTAAAAATGCAAGCTTGATTTGGTGGAAGAGAGATATCAATGATCCTGTAACTAGAGACATTATTAGCAAAAAACAATTTGAAGAATTAATGTCAAAAAATGGAATTACTGCTGATACCGAAGTAATTCTTTATGGTGATTTTAACAATTGGTTTGCAGCATTTGTTTTTTGGGTTTTCAAAATATACGGACATGAGAATCTCAAAATTATGAACGGTGGAAGAAAAAAATGGGAATTAGAAAATAAAGAATACACTACTGATGAGCCACAACTTCAGAGGACCGCTTACATTGCACAACCTCCAGATGAGGGACTTCGAGCTTATTTGTTTGACGTAAGCCGAGCTTTGGACAAGGAAGATACAGTTATGGTCGATGTACGATCTCCGGCAGAATTTACAGGAGAGATAACTGCTCCACCTGAATATCCAATGGAACATGCGCAACGAGGAGGACATATTCCTGGTGCAAACAACATTCCGTGGGCGACTGCAGTTAATGATTCAGATGGCACCTTCAAATCAGCTGATGAGTTAAAACAAAATTATGAACCAAAAGGAGTTACTCCCGATAAAGATGTTATTTGTTATTGCAGGATTGGAGAGAGATCATCTCACAGTTGGTTTGTTCTAAAGTATCTCCTAGGATATTCCAAAGTTCGAAACTATGACGGTTCATGGACTGAATGGGGAAACATGATAGGAAACCCCGTGGAAAAATAAATTGCTTTTAGACCTTCCCATTTTAAAGAAGGGTTCATTTTATTTTATCAAAGATGGAGATTCAGATTTCGTGTTGGAGGATAAAACCAAAAGAGGTCTTACAATAAAGGAAACCTCCATTGAAGAAAAATTAAATGTCAAGGCAGATAAAGGAATGATTCATGATATGGATGGAATTGGCCATTGGGTGCCAATTCGTTGGTATTTTTCAAAAAATCAATTTGATCTAAATAAAGTCACAGAATATGCTGAGACTATGGAAGAAAAATACACCAAACTCCGTGAACTTACGTGCCCAGACGACGACTAGATAACCTTTTTAAATAAATCTAGTTTATTGAAACTAAATGTCATTACTTCTAAAAGATAGAGTTTGGTCTATGGAGGCAGCTACTGCAAAGCGTGGTGTATATCCTCTTCATGGTTTCAAATTAGGATTATACAGGTTACCAATTAATCTCGAAGATCCAGAGGATATCAAATCTGTCCATGATGGAATGAAAAAGGCTTTTGAAATGGATGCATATGCTGATAGAATTTTTGCAACCTATCGTTGGATGGAACAAAACATGAAGGATCCTGATGCCAAGGGATATGAGGAAGTTGAATTGTCTGTGACGGTAGAAATTGTCACTGGAGAGGTAGTTGATATTATCTATCAAATTTTCCCAATTGAAAAATTTGGAGACCCTCAATGGGTTAAAGATTATAGAAAAAAAGCAGATCATTTTGCAAAAATGATTATTGATACAATTTTACGTAATACAATTTTAGCAGATAAAATGATTGATTTTCTTATCAAAGATGAAAAAATAACTGAACTAAACGCTATTCAAAAATTAGAAGAAATGACTCCCTTGGCAAAAATTGTACTTGATGCCAAACCAAAACCAAAACCAGTAGAAGAAGTAGCCGGTGATGACGGTGGAGCCGATATTCCTGTTCTTGATGGTCCTAAAGCTGGTCCAATTGATGTTGATTATAAATCCAAAATGAAGGCAACCTCGTCATACAATGCCTCAGGATATTCCATTAAAACATGGGGAAGACGAGGTGGCGATAATAAACAAATGGGAGTATGGGGAGAATTTGTATCTGTGGATTATGATATTTGTATTGCAGACGGTGGATGTATCGAAGCATGTCCTGTAGGTGTTTACGAGTGGTTTGACACTCCAGGAAATGTTGCTTCTGATAAAAAACCATTAATGTCCAAAGAACCAGATTGTATTTTCTGTCTTGCTTGTGAAGGTGTTTGTCCACCATCTGCAATCAAAATTTATGAGCAAAAATAAATCCAAATATTTGCAACTATAAATAGCCAGTAAACAGTTTGAAAAGCTAGGGAATGGCAATTAATCCTTTCACCGCATTTGTGTTTGATTTGTTTATCATATCAGCTATTATTATTACAGCTTATACTGTCAACTTTTACTATCTTACGTTTCTTTCCGTCAGGAGGAAAGAAGTTTTAACTACTATTGACTTGGGAAATCCAACAGTTACTATCCAACTTCCAATTTATAATGAAAAATATGTTGCAAAGCGACTGGTTGATTCTGTATGTGGATTAGACTATCCTAAAGAAAAAATGAAAATTATGGTCTTGGATGACTCTGATGATGATACAGTTGAACTTTTAGCTGATGCAGTTAAAGATTACAAAAAACAAGGTTTTCAAATTGAACATATTAGGAGAGGGACTCGAAAAGGGTACAAAGCCGGCGCCCTCAAATATGCAATGCAGATTACTGATACAGAATATGTGGCAATCTTTGATGCAGATTTTATTCCCCCAGAGTGGTTTCTTAAACGGGCGATTCCACATTTTTCCAAACCAAATATTGGACTAGTTCAATGCAGATGGGGCCACGTAAATGAAAACTATTCAACAATCACAAAGGCTCAAGCCTTGAGTCTTGACTTTCACTTTTTGATTGAACAAACAGCAAAAAGTAATTCTCATTTGTTTATGAACTTTAATGGAACCGCTGGAATTTGGAAGCGTGATTGTATTGATGATGCTGGAGGATGGCATACTGCAACGCTTGTAGAAGATTTGGATTTGAGTTATAGGGCACAAATGAAAGGATGGAAATGCGTTTTCTTGCCAGATATCGTAGTTGATGCAGAACTTCCGGTTCAAATGAACGGAGCAAAACGACAACAATTTCGATGGGCTAAAGGATCAATACAATGCGCAATCAAACTTCTTGGAGGCATAGCAATTAAAAGAAAAATTGCAATTGAAGCGAAAATTCAGGCCTTTATTCAATTAACCCGTCATGTTGTTTATCCATTAATGTTGATACAATTTTTGGCATTACCTATTCTTTTAGCAGGTGACATCAATCTCTATGTGGTTAGTCTTATCCCAGCTTTGACTATTGCAACATATCTTGCTATGGGTCCAGGAGCATACCTTTTGATAATGCAAAAAATGTATCACAAATCTTGGAAATCAAAAGCCAAAATTTTACCCTCCTTGATAGTTTACAATGCTGGAATGTCAGTAAACAATACAGTGGCAGTGTTTGATGCTGTCCTTGGAAAAAAGAATGAGTTTTTGAGAACCCCAAAATACGGAATTATAAACAAACAAGATGACTGGCGAGACAAGGCATACAATTTACCTTTTACAAAAACTACGCTGCTTGAGATCTTTTTTGGCGTATATGGGTTAATGGGAATTTTAATCTCAATTTATTCAAACAATCCTTTTTTTGCACCAATTATTGCACTTCAAACGGTAGGATTTTTCTTTATTGCCTTCATGAGTCTCTCCCATACGCGATTTAAAAGAAATAAATCCAGCCCATCACGAACTCTTACAAAGGAAGAAAAAATGGCAAATAAGATTTATGCAATTTCTATGATTGGAATGATTGCCGTTATTGTCTTTGGAGGTTTTATGGCAATCTACGGTTATAACGAGGATATTTATCCACTTGATAGAATTCGAGGTCACTTTGATGGAATAGTGGGTTCTTCTGACCCTGAAGCAATCCAAACTCATCTGGTTGCGATAAAGCAAGATTTGGCAATAGTAACGGAAGATATGGCTCAGACAACAAATGAGGATGGGGAAATAGTTGGAAAAAATCCAGTTTGGATATTTCCCACAGAATCCACAAATTTCCTAAGGATTGAAAGTGATGTAGATTCAATGATCTCAACCCTGGCAAAAATCTCAGTTGTTCCTAGAGACAGTTCTGCCTTTCACACTGGAATGCTGGATATCAACGAACAAGCAAAAATGCTCAAAATAAACATCATGGATGCCACACCTTATTCATACGTGAGCGTATCAAATATTGTCTTCAGCACATTGTGGATTGCAATTATTATTGGCATCTTTGCAGCCCTTAAACGAAAGAAGGATCAAATGGCTGCTTATGATGAGACTCCTGGTGTTTAGGTAATATTTAGCTCTTTTCGAATTTCATCAACTGCTCTAATTCCATAGATGTCTCTTATTTGATGAACTCTGATTGATTCTTTTAAAAGATCTCGTCCTATAGCATTAACCAAAATTGATAATACATCACTAAATCTAATTTCCCATTTATCTGCACAATCTAGGATCTTACTTACTGCCCATTGTCTAACTTCATGCGGTAATGGAATCTTGTCACTTGCTTCTATTGATAGTCTATCAAATAGATTTACAATGTTGGCTGTTTGAGTCGCCATATTTTCAAGATCTTTTGTCTCCCCGTACTTTGACTCTGCTTGCATTCGTATAGTTGATTGATATTCTGAGAGTTTTAGTAATGCCATCATCTCTTTTGAAGTATCAGTGGATACCTTGTTTGTGACATTTTTGACTGATTGCAATTCTTGAAATACCTTATCGGTTTTTTTATGAAATTCTGCAGACAATGCATCTTGAGTTTTCAGCAGTTCATTAATTGAAGAAACCTTTTGTTCGATTGTATTGGTTTTATCAAAAACATTATTTTTAAAATCTGCAAAATTTTCTTGAACTGTTTTTAATCCCTCACCCACAAATGCTGTGGAATCTGCTCGATGAGCAAGAGCACCCAATTCTGTCTCAATTCTGTCTATTTTTCCGCCAAAATCCGAAATTGTCTGAGTTTTAGCAGCTACGTTTGCAAATTGTTGTTTTAGGCCATCAATTACCCCTCCCAGTGAATCTATCTTCGCTGCTTTTCCTGAAATTGAATCGATTGTTGATTTTATCAAATTAAGCTCAGAATTCAAATTGGAAAAAGATCCTGTTCTCTCTACAACTCTTTCTAATTCTTTCTTTAAATGGGAAATTGTTTGAGATGATGATTCAATACTTTCAGTTTTTCCTGAGATGGATTGAATTGAGTTTTTTAATCCTTCAATTTCTTGGCCAACATTCAATACCGAATCTGTTTTACCAGAAATATTACGTAAATCATCTCTAACCTCATCAATTCTTTGGGCTATCTTGATAATCATTTGAGAATTATTGCGGTTGGAGTTTATACTATCTTCAACTTTCTGGGATAATACTTCCGGTTTGGGATATGACTTTTGTATATTGTTTAATTTGTTTACTTCATCTTGTAGTTTGGATGTCTGATCATTAATTTTTGTAACCAGGTTGGATTGGGTTCTAACCTGATTTAATCCTGCATAGAGTTTCTGAGTATCATCTTCAATTATGTTGATTCGTTTGGATTGTTTTTGAATATTTTCTAACGTGGAAGTTAAGGTATCAATCATTCCTTTCATGGACACGAGGACTTTTTGATTTTCACTAAAAATTTTAGACATTGCTTTAATCTCTTTTTGTAGTGCTTTCGTGGAATCAGAAACTGCGGCAACTTTTTTTAAAACAACTGCTGGGGTAGGTTCTCGCTTTACAATTGTTGATTTACTGGAAGGTTTTGTTTTTTTCTTGGATGGTTTCAAAGTCTTCTTCTTAGATGTTTTGGTTGACATATATTTTGAATAAAAAATATTATGATAAAAAAGTTGGGTCTAAAATAAAAGGTGTAAAGAGTTACTTATTGACAACGTTTGGTTCATGTAGTAACTCATGAAAGGTCTTTTCGGCAAGACCATTTGCTGTCTCAATAAATCCTTGAGGACAAAATTCACATTGAATCATATAGTACGGTATGGTACCGTACTATTAATACGCGGGTAATCTTACAATTACCGATTTTGCAGTCAGATACCCCAGGTCATTTTTCTACATTTTTTTCAGCTGACCTACTCATCACTCTGCGATTGAACCATAACTAATAGGCATAAAGACCTTCAAAACATATTAAATTTTCAAAAACATCAAGACATTCTTAATTGAAATGTCGTTTTGAAATTCATGAGCCCAAATTTTAAAACTCTTTCAGAAGCACAACTGTTTTTAAATAAAATTGTTGAATCATATCATGCAAAATTTTGTTTTACAAATTGAATCTGATGGAATTCAACAATCATTGAATGAAACAGTTTCAAATGTGATTGAACAAATTACTCCAGAACTTCCACACACTACTTTTGTAACTGATTTAGCTTTTATCATGATAATTGGTGCGATAGTAACACTTGCATTTTTCAAAATTAAACAACCCTTGATCATTGGTTATCTTTTTGCTGGAATGCTTATAGGCCCCTTATCGCCACTTTGGGCTTGGATCCTTCCTGATGGTGGTCCTTCATCCGGAATAATTGGCAGTGTGGGAATTTTATCTGATATTTCTGCTTTAAACTTGTTTGCAGAAATTGGTGTAATTTTACTTTTATTTGTAATTGGAATTGAGTTTCCATATGCTAAGATCAAAAGTATTGGTCGAGTAGCCATGGGGGTTGGCACCATTGGGTTACTTTCTACACTGGGAGTTGTATTTTATTCTGCAACTGCACTAGGATTGAATTTTATGGATTCATTATTCATTTCTGCTGCTCTTTCAATTTCCAGCACTGCAGTTATTGTGAAAATATTTGAGGAGATGGGACGAATTAAGAGCGAATCCTCTATTCTTGTTTTAGGTATTTTGATTGTAGAAGACGTTATCGCTGTAATTTTAATTTCATCTTTGCAGTCTATTGCTCTAGTGGGATCTGTTTCAATCGAATCCGTCTTGGTGGTGGTTCTAGTTGCGGCTGGATTGATTATTGGTACATTTACCGTAGGTACAAGAATAATTCCACCTTTAATTGATAGAGTGGCAGCATCAGAACACCGAGAAATATTACTTTTGAGTGTCCTTGGTGTTTGCTTTGGATATTCACTTTTGGCTAATATTGTCGGACTGTCAGTAGCAATTGGAGCCTTTTTAGCAGGAGTGCTTGTTGCAGAATCAAAATCTGCCGAAGTGGCAAAAATATTATCAAGTCCAATCAAAGATATGTTTGTAGCAATTTTCTTTATTTCTGTAGGTGCTTTGATGGATGTTTCTCAGCTTGAAAATTACATTTACATCGCTCTTGCTTTGATTGCAGTTACAATTGGTATGAAATTTGGAGGAAACATGCTTGGGAATTTCTTGTTCAGACAAAAACGTGGAAAATCTCTCCGTTCGGCCTTTGCGTTGGCTGCACCAAGAGGGGAATTCTCTATTGTAATTGTTAAAACAGGAGTTGACATTGGGGCAGTAAGCGCCTTTTTATTCCCATTAATCGGAGTTATTTCGATTATCACTGCTTTTATCTCCCCATTTTTGGTAAAAGCAAGTGACAAAATTGTCCCAGCTTTGCAAGAAAAAGATGTCTGAAGAACTCAAAAAATTACTAGAACAGGTGCATGAAGGAATTACTATTTTTGATTTTGATGGCGAACCGATACCATGTATTATCATGGAAGAAAAAAAATACGATGAAATTTTGTCAAGGGTTGCAGGAAAACCACTTTCAATAAACACTGATCTTAACATTTTGCAAGATGGATTGGGTCATGTCTTTGTTGAAATTGCATTAACATTTTCTCAGGGCGGAATTGAAGAAAAAATTCTAGTAAATGCCAATAAAGATATTATATTTTTTCAATCCCTGGCAAAAACCTCCATGCTTGCGTTATCATCGCCAAAATCATCTTATGGGAAGGATAACGTGTTTATGATTCAATTACCTAAACCTGAAAAGGCAGAAGATGCTCTTGAAATTATCGAGCAGGGAATAAAACAATCTGAGAACAAATAGGTGGTGCAGTTACCGGGATTTGAACCCGGGTCACGTACTTGGCAAGCACGAGTACTAACCAGACTGTACTATAACTGCAACAATCATGAGAAACGGATTTGGCTATTAAACTGTTTTTAACTATTTCATACAATACAAACAGTGGACAAAATTTTAAAAAATAAAATTGAAGAAAAAATTCAAGAAACTATTTCCAACAAAAATGAAATAAAACAACTTTTTCAATCCCTTTCAAGCATGGATGATTCAAGATCATTTGTACTCGGAATCATTGTTGGAAGAATTTATAATTCCTTTTACTATCAATCAAAAAGAATTCTAAATCGGGAACCAACAGCGGAAGAATTTTGCGAATTTGTAGAATTTGTAAAGAGTAAGAAATCTAATTTTGAAAATCTATGGTGATGGTTTTCCATATTCAATTATTTTAATAGTTGGTGTTCCAGGTAATTTGACACATGCACCTTTCAGTGCTTTTTTTGCAGCCTCTACATGAGGACCATTAACATATAATTCCATTATGCATTGTCCTTGCCGCACTCTAGCTCCGAGACTCACAGCTTTTCCCCATGCTCTTCTCATGCCCTCCTGAAGTCTATCTGCACCAGCAGCTGCAATCATTTTATTTTCTCTAAGAAGGTTGTGCGGATAAATCCGTAATCTAGAATAATATCCAGATTCTCCGGTAGTTTTTTCTAAGGTTTTGTTTGCTGATAATCTACATGCTTCGATTGCCATGTGTCTAATCTGGACTTTTTCATTCATGAGTAGTTGTACACAATATTCATAATTTGCTTTTTTTCCACCCTGAAATTTTGCAATTTTTATTTGTGGCTTACCTTTGATGTATTTTTTTCGAGTAAATGGTTGTCCAGTTCCATCTCTATAATTAGCACCATGCATGATATCCTAAAACAAAAATGCCCATATTTTAACGGTTAGACAACCATTATTCCAAAGATTTTTTCCAAATTAGGATTTAACCAATCTCTTTTTATCTCTGCAAATATATTGATGAGCTAAGGATTGTAGGAAGGGCGATAGGAAGACATGAAAGATGACATTTGTGATTTTTGTAAAGGGGTTGGTAAATCATCATTTTACGAATGTGTCTACTGCAATGGGACAGGAGAATGGAATATTGCAGCCCAATCTTACGTGAAAAACCACATATGTCAGTGTATATCTCTGGATAGAAAGTTCTGCCCTGTTTGTCACAAATCCTGTCATCATGATACATCCTTGAATCCAAAACAAAAGATAGACCCTGGTAATGGAGGTATGTCCTCACAAGAATCCTACAAAACTGAGATTATTATAGCATAATTTTACCGAAATTACTTGATTCTGAATTATTTTCCCTCTAGAAAAATTTGAATAATAATTGATTTTTGTCAACATAAATATGGAAATCTTTTGGATTTAGTTTCATTATGGATGACACTCCTCTAGTTGAAGGTGAATTGATTGCTGGTCGAACCAAGATTTCTAATAAAGAAATGATTCATGAACTTGATCTCAAGGGATATGGAGAACTTGAAAATAATCAATTAACACTAAATTTTTTTGAATCCTTGTACCTGCTTTATTCTGCTAAATTAATTCTAAAAAAAAATAAGAAAAAAATTGAATTTGATGACTTGATGATTATTTGCCAGAAACAGGATCCAGAATCTCTTACAAAATTTTTAATTTACAGAGATCTGAGAAATCGAGGCTATGTTGTAAAAGATGGATTTGGCTTTGGTTCTGATTTTCGCGTTTACGAGAGGGGACATTTTGGTGAAAAGGGTGCAAAATTTCTAATCTTTGGTCTTAATGAGGGACAACAAGAAAAAATGGGAAACCTCCAAAAAAAAATTGAACAAATTACTCAAATGGGAAAAGAACCTATTATTGCAGTTATAGAAAGAAGAGGGGAGGTAATCTATTACAAAATTAATAGAATGAATTTTTATGAAAATAAATCTAGGTTAGAGGAATCCTTTGAAATTTAAATATTGAAAGCCCATTCGGATGAAAACTTTAACAAATTATTTTCCTCCGCCCACATAAAATCATGTACTTCCACATACTTTGTTTTGTTTTCCCACAATTCTTCAAAATCTTTTCTTTTCCTTTCCACTCTTGATTTATCGTTCCAAGATGTAAAAACATCTACTGACTCAAAATCTCTAGATTCTATTGAAAAGGATTCTTTTGATGTTCCAGTAAATGCAACCATTTGGTCATGCTCATCCAAAAACAACCCAATTCTTTCAGAAAAGGAATTTGTAATTTGTTCCGATCTTGGAATTGCAACTTTAATTTCAATTTGTCCGGTATTTACAATGTCTTGAAGTTTTTGAATTTTTGAGTCTTTGATTAGTTTTCCGTCAAATCTTTTGGTATATTTTTCAGAAAAAAGTCTGGTCAAAATTCCAAGTTCTTGGGTTTTGAATCTATGACCTGTTACCATTCGTAGTTTGGCTTTTCCTGACGAAAAATTATCAAAAGCCATTGCAATAGTAGCCAATGTCTGAACTGACAAGAAATCCACACATCTATCGTATTCTATACAGTGACTAAGACAAGGAAAGAAAAATTCAGCCACAATATCTTCTCTATCTGAGCGATATTCCTCTTTTAATCCGATATCTCTTAACCCCAATGTTATTTCATCATGATTTTGTTATTTAAATAAACAATTTTTTGAAATTTCAAAAAATCACACCATTAAAACACTTTTCAAAAATTCATTGTAATGCTATAATTATGAATAAGCAAATACTACCCACACTTGGAGGAGAAAAATTTTAACAAAACTAATTTTAATCTAGTTTTCGTAAAAACTCCCATTGGAAACAGACCTGAATACAAATAAAGAAAGAACTGCACTAATTGATTCCATTCAGTTTAGGATATTTTATGCTGAAATAAATTTAGAAAAAATACCGGTTGCAATTCCATTGGAAATTTTTCCAAAAGACAAAATCTCATCTGAAATTGCAATGGATGGATTTTTATTTTATGTAAATGGAGCTTTGGATTTGGTCTTTGCAGAAATTAATAAAAAACTTGAATTAGGATTGGCTCTAAATCAAATCAATCCCTCTGATATAGTTGAATCCCTTGAGAAAAAAAACAGTAACGAGGCAAAAGAAATAATCGAAGCATTTCAAAAATATTTTCAAAAACCTATCCATGAAGAGAAAGTAATTACTGATAAAGAATTCAATGATGGTCTTAACCTATATGGATACGATGTAATTGGGTTTCACGCTGAATACGAAAATAGAGACCAAGTGAAATATCAACATTTTTGGAACCGCGCAAGCAGTAGGTTATGGGAAATTCGAAATCAAGAAAATTTAGAATCTTATGATTCTCTTTTAAAAAATGCTGGACAGAAGGGAAACGATAAACCTCGAAACCATTTAAGAGTAAAACTTGCCTCTGATAATGGTCCAGAAGTTTATTGGGATTCTGCTCATTATGAAAACCCAAAAAGATACTTTACAAACATTTTATCTCTAGTCCGAGAATTTATTGATAAAATCCTTGGAATTTTAAAACCTCTATATCTTTCAGACTCAAAAACAGCATAAGAATAATAAATTAATTTTTTTAGAAATAAAGGGATCAAATGTATTATCTATAGAATTACAAAAAATTGGAAAAATTTTATCGGATTTAGGCGTATCTCTCCCCAAAATCACATAGTAAATGTTAAAAGAAAATAAAAAATCCTATGATCTGATGAGAAACCTAGTTTTCTTGCTTCCGCTTTTGGTATTTGGGGTAGGCATAGCATATGCTGAACCATTAGATAATCTTCAATCATCTGTTTTAGACTATAGCAATAGCACAGCTACTGTTCAAATCACTTGGGATGCTGATGATGATGCGACTTTTTACAAAATTGGATGCGTTAGCTGTTTTCCAAACACTGTAGAATCTACCTCTGAGCATAGTCTCACAATTAGTAATGTTACTCCTTTTCCAAATGGCTCAATGGCAATGCTTTATGGTTTAGCATATGATATTGAAAACAATCTCATTGCTGCAAAACAAATTTTAATTTATTTAGCTCCATAATAAAAAAAAAGACCGCAGGTTTCATTTCAAAACATATTGGTGAAATTAGTATTGATGATCCATCTAATTATTATGTCGCACCTGACTGTTCAATTATTAGGAAATTTCTTGATGGTGAAAAGGGTGGGTTTGCTCATGTAACTTTACCTCCAAGAAAAATATCAAAAGCTTCAAAGCACAAAACAATTGAAGAATTGTGGTATTGTTTAAATAGAGAAGGAAAATTTTGGAGAAAAATAATAAAAAATAATGACATTAGTGAGGAAGAAATCGATGTTAAACCTGGCATTTACTTGACAATTCCCGTAGGAGTTCACTTTCAATTTAAAAATGAAAAAATATTCCCCTAGAATTTGCAATAGTGGATATCTCAGTTTGGCCTTGTCCCAGGAAATACTGGAGTAAGATGGTTGCTAGAATCATTAAACCTGTAAAAATACTATAATAGATAATTTCTGGTTTGTCTTTTTTGTTCATAGTTCTTTATTCTTTTAATCTTTTTAAATCTGTTGCAGGTTAATTTTTTAAAAAATATTGAGGTCACCTAAAGAATTACCTGATAAAGTTCTTGAAAACCATCCGAAATTTCATCATATTCAATTTCAAATCCCATCTTGGGCTCAATTCCCAAAGATATCAATTCAGCATAAGCCTCGGGCATTATACTAAATGTAAACTTCAATGATTCCTGATCATTTGGAAAAATTACTGCTGTACACACTCTGCTTTCTTTTTCATTTGAGGGAACATTCTCACTGCCTCCTAAAAATTCAACATTATGAAAATCAATCCAATCAGGTGCTGGTGGAACTTCAGCTAATTTTATACAAACGTTATTTGCATTACTTTTTCCTATATTGATGATATTTACGAATAATTCAATTCTAATTTTATCATTGTTTTTATGCCCAACATCAAAGGTATCAAGTATAAATTCTCCTTTGTCTGATCTTAATTCTAAAATAATTTCTGGTTCGTTAACCAACTCTGCAATATCATCTGAAAAAATTGCTCCAAAAATTACAGAACCTGCTATACCTACAAAAAGCACTATGAGGCCAACATAATGTTTTTTGAACCAGGATTTTGAATCATTTTTATCATTTTCTTTTAGTGTTGATTCTTGTTTTCTCTTATTTCCTCTCAAAATATCCCATCCGATGAATTTTGCTTCATTATCAGAAATAATTCGAGGCTCTTGTGGAGGACGTTTTTCATTTAATGGCGGTCTTGGGGTTGAAACTTCTTGGTATTTTTTTGCAATGTCTAGTCCTTTTCCTAAAATATCCAATCCATCTTTAATATCATCTACGGTAACGGAATCATCCTCTTCATCCTCCAGCTCAAACTCGTGATCATATTCATCATCATGTGTTTCATAGCCATCTTCATCAAATTCAGCATCTCCACAAATTCTACAATATTGTGAATCTTCATCACTCATATCTTCATATTATTATAAGGAGATCATAAATCTTTGTAATAGATACCAATAATTTTTTTAGATAAAATACATTTTATTGATTTTAGTATTTACTCAATTCCTTTAAAATAAACTCAATTACGCTGTTTTTGTCAATTGCAATACAGGGCATGTTGTTTTCCTCACATCCTTTTCGATTCTCAACATCGGCAGTAATTAGGATCATTTGATTATCTCGTGCATAATTTAATACTGAAAAATCGCTTTGCAGTTTTTTTCCTTCATTGATTAGCTTTTTTACGCTTTGAACCTCTTCAAATCCTTCTTTTTTTAATTTATCATCAAGACCATCATACATTTCATCAACAAGAATTTTCATGGCTATTCTATGATTTTGGATTATTTTAAAGAATTACGAGGGCGTCAGATTTCTAAGCGTAAATTGGGGGATTTCTATTTTTGCTGACAGTCGATAAACTCGTTTACACATTTTCAGGAACAAAATCGTTGGGGATCGTTCTATTTAGCGAATCCTCCTCAATGGTTTTACTCTTTGTCAGAAGAGTAAAAGGTATTGAAAGAGCGTTAAATCAAATAGATAATTTCCCATAAGAGTAGCGGACCATGACCGATTCACAACGGGGGTATCTTCCTAATTAGTAAATTCCCCTTAAGGGATTTTGAAATTATTTTTTGGAAAGGATGAAAATTTAAAAGAACATCTAAGAAGGGTAATTCTTAAACAAGATTCAAGTAGATATTTTCAATAATGGAAAAAACTGATATTCAAATCCTTTCAATACTGCTAGATAATTGCAGAACCTCAAACAGGAAGATTTCTGAGACACTTGGAATTTCAAGTGTAGCTGTAGCTTCTAAGATAAAAAATATGTTTGATAATGGAATTATCACACGATTTTCATTAAGTATAGAGCCACTTGTTTTTGGATTTAATATTGTCTATTTTATAACGATTGGAAATGATTCGAAAAATATCATGGAGAGATTACAACTTATTGGTACACCCTATATGACAGTCTCATGTGTTGGTGGAAATACTATTTGTGCCATTTTAACTAAGGATGATATTTCACATGTGACAAACACTGCAAAAAAACTATTAGATGAAGTGAGAATCTTAAATATTTTTGAGGCTCCAAGTTTTGACATAAACCAAGTCCTCACTAAAACTGATTTAACAATTCTTAAAATTCTATTAAATGAACCTCGAGCAAAAATGGATTATTTGGCAAAAGCAACAGGTTTTTCGGCAAAGACTGCTTCACGTTCACTTGAAAAACTGCAAAACAACGACATTATTCATTTTACATTAGAGTCTGACCCTACCAAACTACAAAATTATATTTCATTTGCAATTCTAGTTAATGCTAAAAAAGATGTAAAGCAAACTGCATCCATTATAGAAAAAAATCTTCACAAATCAATTTTACAAAAATCATGGCTTTCAAAAAATCAGTTTGTTGTTTTCTTTTACAGCGATGACATTTACAAGCTAGATGAAATTAGCACAGCTGTGAGAGAAACAGATGGAGTTGAATCTATAGACCTTTTCATTCCCAAATCAACCTCATTTCCACAGGATTGGGTTCACAAAGAAATTGATTTGGCTTTGAAATCGCCAAAATTGCATATTGGTAGTTAATTCTTTACTGTGTTGGATAGATGCTGCAGATTTTAAAAATGAATTTGATCAGTCTTTAATTCCTAATTGTCTGAATTGTAAAAAATTTCATTTCTAGCCTAAACATAGTATAACTTAGAAGTCCTACTCAATCCTTTTTAATTATGCAATGTCTTTAATGTCGTGAGTAGGCGATCTCGTAAAATTACTATTCCGATAAATCGAAAAACTGCCGAAGTGTTTGATGAGATTTTACACATTCCAAAAAAGATGATGCCAGATGCCAAAAAGGATAATGAGGGATGGTGGTCATTTACTGGTCCTTATGGTCCTGCAAAACTGAAATTTAATGAAAACAGCCAACTTGGGATATTAGACCATCAATATGTGGATAGTGAAGCTAAATGGGATGTGCCAATGAGAGTAGTAAGTAGTGGAGATTATTCTGAGGTTGTAATAACTTTTTTCAAACCTGACCACTTTAGTGAAGAATTATTCAACGAAAGAACAAACGAAATTCAGAGTATGATGGAAAACATGAAAAAAATCATTGAACAAAACTAGAATTTATTTTCTTTCTCCAAATCAATTTTACTTTAGAACTTGACTCGTTACCAATTTTTTGAGTTAAAGTGAGATTCTATTTTTGATTACATAAATTTATTTGAATTGATTTTATTTGCTTTTTCTTGATAGTATTTTCCTTTCTGAGGATTCTCTAATTCATTATAGTATAACTGTGCAAGTTGATCTAATGGAAAAGCATCGTTTGGTTTCAACTCTGCCATTTTTTCTAAACATTCAATCTTTTTTGTTGTATTAGATACGTCGATATAGCATCCATATAGATCATAAAGCAAATCATAACTTCTAGGATTTTGTTCTAACGTCTTTTCAAGTTTAGATATTTTTTCTAAAGCCTTTTGAATTGTTTTTGGGTCACTTTGTGTCTGTTTTAACTCTATTTTCTTTTTTAGACCGTCAAAGAATCCCATATTTTGAAAGATGGTTTATGATTATTTTAGTTATGATGAAAAAATCACACACGCATCACTATTCCTCAAATCTGGGGGCATCCCCCTAATTAGCAAATGCCCCTCGAGGGTTTTACTCTTGGGGGATAAAGTAAAAGGAAGTTTTTGATTCAATTCCCCTCATGAGATTTGATAATTTTTTGTGGGAGGACATCAAACTAAAATTACAATGCCGTAATTAGGTTGAAAAATTACTTTTGGGAAGAGTTATGATTTGAATGAATTTCTAAGTAAAATAGGTGCAATGAATATCGTTGCCAAAATTACAAAGATAACTGTAGAATAAATCTCATCTGAAAGCACTTCAAAAGCCAGTCCAATTCCCGCAATAATAAAAGCCACTTCTCCTCTTGCCACCATTCCATATCCGATTCGAAGACCGCTTTTCTTGCTTTTTAGCATAAGAATAGCTGGCATTCCACAACCAAGAACTTTAGAAAACACTGCGACACCTAAAATTACTGCAAACAAAACCCAATTAATTGATGATATTTGGGTTATGTCAACATGTGCACCAATTATTGCAAAAAACAATGGTGAAACAATTACTTGCAATCTTCCGATGAATTCTCGAACCTGTACTGCTAGTTTTGATCCAGCTAGACCCATACCTGCAGCAAAAGCACCTACGATAGGATTCAATCCAACACTAGCCGCAATGGCAGCTAAACCAAATGCTGAACCTAAGGCAACACCTTGTCTTGTGCCTCTGGCTTCCAATGTAGACGGGTGTGTTTTTGCAACCGCATGAACAATTTTTGGTAGAAGATATACTGCACCAAGCAATATCAAAAACCAAAATCCTATCTCAGTAATCGTAGTTATTGCAACTGATTCTATTGTTGGAATCGTGTTTAATGCAACGAGAGAGATTACTGCAGAAAGAATTGCAAGACCTAAAACATCATCTAATACTGCTGCATTTACCAGAATGTTTCCTTCCTTGGTTTTCTCCTTTCCTAGTTCTTCTAAAATCACAACAGAGACTGCAATACTTGTTGCACTAAGTGTGGCCCCAATTAGTACGGCAACAGTCCAATCAAAACCCATCCAAAGTACAACAAAGTATCCGGTGACAAGAGGGACTAATACCCCAAACACTCCAATTATTGCAGCCTTTGGCCCTGCCTTGATTAGATCATGAAATGTAAAATGCAATCCTGCAGAGAACAAAATGATTATTCCAGAAATTTGCCATAAAGCTAGCATTACGTCATTTAGTTCAACAATCGGTCTATCGAAAATTGGAATTACCCCTCCTAATGCAGTTGGGCCTAGAACGATTCCTGCAAAGACAAATCCAATAATCTCAGGGATTTTAAAATGAGAACAAAGTCTCCCCAAAAGCAGTGCAGGTAAAACCAAAAATAAAACCCCTATGATTGTGGGAACCACATCAAATTCTGATACCATTTATTGAATATTCTACATTACTTTCCATTAAAACCCTGATTCTAATTTGCAGGGATGAAAATTAATTTTCACCGTAATTTCAGCTATAATTTTCATTATGAGTCAAATGAGGCATCCTTGTCTATACCCCAAAAATGTTATGCTCCCATCGGGATTTGAACCCGAGTCTTTGGCTTGAGAAGCCAAAATGCTTAACCGGACTACACTATAGGAGCTTGAAGAAATCCGGACATATCATAATTTAAAGGAAATGCTTTCACATTGAATTCTTTGGTAAAAATTATCGAATTTTATACCTTATACAAAATTTAGATTGAACAAATACCATGAACTATGAGGATTTAATCAAAGACAAATCATGGTCTGATCATCCAGTTGGTTTGAGTGGATGCAGAACTGACGATTATTTTTTTGATTCCTGTGATTATGATTTTACTGTTTTTGATGACACATCTCAAACCGATGAGATTTTTCAATTTCAAAATAATATTGTAAGAGCTCATCATGGTTCATTCTCTGAAACTTCATCAAAGAAACTAATTCAATATGATAACTTGAAAATTATTCATGATGAATCTTGGGAGCTCCGAATGTTTCTCTCAAAAATTAAAGAAAAAAGATTGAATCTCTATAAAGACTTTGCAAAAAATTCACTAATCGAATCTCTTTTTTGTTGTGAGAAAACAAAAAGCGGAATTAAAGAAGAAAATATTTTTGCATCATGTTGGCAAAAATGTGCATCTTATTTTTTGTCCGAAGGAATTTTGGCTTTGAATCAATACAAACCAAGTCCCACTCACATGCTTGATGCTTTAAGAAAATTGGAAAAAACTCCAATCAATGAAAAAATTTCAACTGTAAATGAAACCGTTGGTATTGAACGCTCCACACCTTCTTTACTTGAAAGGATGTTAAAATCAACAATAGGCTTTTCTGATTTAGTAGAGAAAAATAATCACTCTTTGGTAATTCAACAAAAGCACGACTATTTTGTTAAAAATTCCATGTTGTCAGACTGTTACTTCTACTTGGGATATATCAACAAGGAAAATTTTGTAAAAATTAAAAATTCAATTGAAAAACAACCTGATCTTTTCCATATTTTGAAGATATCCTTTGATGTCCAGGCTGATACTAATCTTCTGGAACTACATGCCAACCAGGTTCAAAAATCAGCCCATGAAATTTTAGAAACCGTCTCAAGGGGTTAATTCTTTGGGCGTGGACTAAAGTTTTAAAATGAGTGACTTCTCTGTCTAGTTATGACAGATCAAGCATGTGGATGCGAAGCAGAAAGCGGCGATCCTGATTATTCATGTGATTGTGCAATGCAGGGTCATTGCATATGTAGCGCAGATTGCAAATGTTCTACTGACGTTTGTAAAGAAGCTGTTGGACAAATGTGATCAGCAGTATCTTTCAATTTTATTTTTTATTTTTAGCCTACTCTTCTTCCTGAAGACCCCAAGATTTTACAAGTTCTTGCTGAAATTTATCGGCTTGTTTCTCTCCCAAGGCAAAACCACAATTTTTGTGTGTGGGAACGACTGCCATTCCGTCTAGCTTAAACTCCACCTCAAACAGATGAACTTTTGAGCATTCACACATTTCTGAAGTTTTAGTGAAGGTTCCTCTATATTTGCTTATTTGAATAAACTTTAACTATCTGAGACATGAATTTGTCTCTAAGTTGAAGATATCTGTAGTTTTACCAATTATTTTGAGTTTAGCAATAGGGTCATTTTTCGCTCCATCTGCTTTTGCACAATTTGAATCAGGTGGTGTAGATCATGATGGCATATGGTTTGCGGGTGAAGGACTCAAACAGGGAGATCTATTTTCCTATTCGATGTGCCATATTGATTACAAGGAATGTGTAGAATTTGAAATGGATATTTGGATTAAAGGAAGCAAGCAAGTTGGAAGTGAAGACAAATGGCTTGCAGAAGTTGTTGTTTATGATGGAAATAAAATAATCAAAGGAGAAATGGAGTTAGGTAAACTAGCTCCAGAACCAACAGGTGGAAGTGAAGATTTAGGGTTATACAGAGGTGCGTTCAAATCATCAATTGTTTGGCTTTCTGCATTTGCCACAGGCTATGAAGATGGCGGAAAAACACCAAAAGCATTTTCGGCTAGCTCTTGGGGAAAAATTGGAAACATTGGTGGAGAACAAGTTCGTCCAACTCTTATTGAAGAAGTAACCGTCCCTGCAGGGACTTTTGAAACTGTTAGGATTTCTTGGAAAACAGGTGGTTATACTAGCCATGTTTGGGTTGTAGATGACTTTCCATTTCCCATAAAAGCTGCAACACTTACTCATGTGTCTGAAGGCATCCCTCCACCAGAATACAATTTCAGGCTGCTAAAATATGAAGAAAATGTACAGGAAGATCCTTTCAAAGACGTTATTGAAACTGAGCAAATATTCGAATCTCTTGGTTGCCAAACAAATTTTGAAAAATCAACATCGATAAAAAAACCGACCAATAATTTTCAATATCAAATCCATCTGTTCTATGGACCTGAAGATCCTGTTCAAGGATGTGAAATACAATTTCTAATAAAATTCATAAGCAAATTTGATGATACAGAATTTTTAAATCAAGTTCAATATGATTTTTTGGCAGTTGATGAAAACGGTACACCCATAAGATCAATTGCCCAAGAGGAAGGAAGATCTTTTCTCTTTTCACCTGGTGGCCAATCCCTCATTGACATTATTGTGCAAGAAGAACCAGGAACTGCTCGTTATGCAGTTTTGGTTTATGGTTTAGCGCCAGAAGGAATTGTTCCATCCTCTACAAGTGATTACTTGGAATTTGAAGTCCCTATTTTCCCAGGTAAAGGAAGCACAGATCCCCCTCCCGCTGAAATTCCTGAATGGATAAAGAATAATGCAGGTTGGTGGGCAAATGGAGATATTGATGATAACTCCTTTGTTCAAGGAATTCAATTTCTAATAAAAGAAGGAATAATGAAGATTCCTCCCACAACTCAAGGACCTAGTTCTGGCGGAAATGAAATTCCTGAATGGATAAAGAATAATGCAGGTTGGTGGGCAAATGGAGACATTGATGATAACTCTTTTGTTCAAGGAATTCAATTTCTAATAAAAGAAGGAATAATGAAAATTACTTCCTAATCTGAAAATATTTCTTTTCATACAAATTCAAATTAATTAAATTGGGTGTTTTTGAAGAATAGTTGATCCAAATGGTTGGCTTTGTTATTTATCCAAAACGTCATCTTCAAAAATTAATCAATAAAGGAGAATACATGGAGGCAATTGAATATGCAAAAAGTATAGAATCAAAATATGAAAATGATCATAATTTTTGGTTTATTGTTGGTGGTATTTACTTTATTCTGGATGATGCAAAAAAGGCACTTCCACTTTTTGAAAAATCTTTAGCCTTAAAAAATGATGATGTTGAAACCTTGATAATCAAAACAAATGCCCATTTATTCCTAGAACAAAAAGATGAAGCAATAGAATGCTGTAAAAGGATTATTCAGATAGAGCCAGATAATTATGAAGCTCACGGACTGTTAGAAAAACTAAAAAATATCTAATTTCAATTAATTCTCCTTACTTTTCATTTCATAGACATTTTCAAGTAACCAATCACAAAATTTTGTGACCTTTTCATCAAATTCGGTCCAAATGTGAACAGAATGCGGAAGGATGTCTATTTTCCAATCCTTTGTAAATACTCTTACTCCTTCCTTATCCTCATACATGTAGGCATCTTCAATTTGAATATCTTCTAAAATCTCCTTTGCCTTTTCTTTAATTATATTTCTATCAATTGGAAATTTTTTCTTTTCATGGTCTATTATTAGACTGAGATCTCGTTTTCCATACATTTCATGCTCTTCTATTCTTCCCTCCTTTGGAAAATTAACGACCAAATTAATATTGTATTTATTACCTACTTCCTTTCCAATTTTGACCATTCTGGAATACCCTATGGCTGGATTTTTCTTTATCAAAAAACGAATTTGTGCTAAATCCTTTTTCAATTGTTGCTGGAGATCTAACACTATATCTGAAAATATCATAATTTTCCCAATTCATATCCTGTTATATTCATTAATCTTTCACAGGATTGGTTTTTTTAGATGGTTGATTTAGAGTCAATATTGGCCTTACCCATGGATTATGATGGAATGAGAACTGATGATGCCTCTCTCCGAACTACCAACGTAAATGATTACAAAGTTACTTGTATTGATTTTATAAAAGATATTGCTAATGATTATTTTGCCTGGGTAGACTATTACCAACTTCCTGAAGATGAAGACAAGAGGAGACGTGCAGGAATCAACACCACGATAAAAAGAACAAACGAATGGATTGCAAAAGTCCCCCAGACAATAAAGGCAATAGATGTGGTAATGAATGATGGAATTCAAAAAATGGCCGAATCAACTGCGGGAAAACCATTTCAAATTGGTGTTTTTGTAAATGGAACATCAAGTTACACAAAGGCAAAACCTGGAATTATTGATGTCAATGTAAAGGCATCTGGCCGAAAGGGAAGAAATACCAAACTTGGATTTCACTTTAAAAATGATAGATTTCGAATAGAATCTACCTGTGAGGCATATTTGGATGAGATGGATTTACCTGGTCAGGAATTTGAATTAATGGATATAAATCTGAAACTTCATGCAGAAAATGCCAAACAACGAGATGTCATCTCCTTTACAGTAACTGTAAGTGAAATTGAAAATGACGTTGAGATTGACCGAAGAGGATTAACTACGATTGTTCATATAGTATAATCTCTATTGCAACTCTTTTTTCATTTGCCCTTTTTTCGCCAGGATATTTCAACTGAGATATTTTTTGATTTAGTTTCTCATCTTTTACCTTTTTTGCAATACCCGTAAACGAAAATTCTTGATATTTTATTATCACTTCGTGATTTTTTATCGCATTTTTGAACCAATCTGAATCAGATCTATGTCTTGAAAAGTAAATTTTATTCTGATATTTCACACCACGAAGGATTACCGAATGAGGTTGCTCTGAAACTCGACCTTTTGTTATTAGGGTGGCTCGAAATACATTCTCGTTGATAGACATGCTCGAGTAATTCTGTCAAGTAATTTAACCTCATTGATAGAAAATTCTGATATCTGGTGTGATAAACAAATCTCAAAACCTTAAGACATGTCAGTAAAATTAGAATCTCCGACCCATATGGTCGCAGCCGATGACTTTACAGGAAAAAAAGTCATTGATAGGGAAGGAATAGAGTATGGAAAAGTCAAACATATACAAATCAATCAAAACACCCTCAGTGTGTGTGGAGTTACAATCCACCAGGGATTTCGTAAGGATTACTTTCTTTCAGAGGACTATATCGACAAGTTTACTGAAAAAACATTACTTTTGAGCAGGCCTCCAATAAGGATAGGTAGCCAGGTAATTGACACGGATAGACGGAAAATTGGTAAGATAAAACGTCTTCACCGCAAACCTGATACCAATGAGTTAGAATCCATTGAGATCGCCGATGGCCTTAGACATTCTAAGATCCTTTCAAAGTCAGAAATCTGGGGAGTAGGAGAAAAGGTAATACTTGGAATTACAAAAGATCAGTTTAAGAAATTAGAATAATTTTTTTTATGTTTCTTTAGTCATTCTTTTCATTAGCCATGCCCATTCAGGTCGTTCTTCTTCTTCGTTATTTTGGCTCTCTTGTTCCATGTAAAAATTTTACAATTATTTTACGATAAGAATTTTTGGTATAATTGTTTTTTACCAAATGGGTTCAAAAATTTTCAATCTAGCAAGTATTCAAAAAATACTGTCTTGATAATAGAAAAAGGAGATCAAACCTAATCTAATATCGGGCAATAGTCAGAGGGCTTGATTCCTTAATTTTTGTCTTATTTGATACATATAAAGAGCACGTAGAAATTATCAGTGCGATCGTGTTTGTTAATTAAATTAAGATAAAATCATGGTATTGGATGTATTTCCTACAAATCCAATACCATGTTGTGCTAGGTAGATGGTTCTTGTAAAATTTCTATTTAAAATCGATGGTCGATTTATCAGCAAGAAAAAATGTCAATTATCATTTATTCGAGATGTTCGATTTTCCTAAGGTGCTGTTACTAAAATTTCAGGATCGACGTCATTACTTGCAGAATTATATTCTACACCTGACCCTGACATGCCTGTTACTATAAAGGATACATCTCCGATATTTTTGTCACGAGCAGATACAGAGCAAGATCCATATGAATCGGTAGTGCAACTATTGGTACCGGAAATTCCCAACCATGCTCCAGACACTATCACTTCACTTTGCGCTGAATGAGTGGCATTATGAACTTTAATTGTTATAGTAAATGTATTCCAGGGGCCCTTGGTAGTTAAAGCTCCTTCAATGTCGCTTAAATGAACTAGAGTGTCTTGAGGGGGCTCATTAATGGAAATTGATACGGTAGCTTCGTTACTTGTTGCACCTTCATTATCGTTTATGGTATACTTGAAAGAGTCAGAAACAGAATCTGTACCATCATGTGTATATGTAAGAGTTCCATCACCATTATCAACTAATGAAATATCATTAGATGGAACTTGGGTAATTGAAATTGTCGATAAATCTAATATTCCATCATCGCTGTCATTGGATACAACATTTATGGTTACTGAGGATCCTTTCAGAACATTTGCAGAATCATTACCAGCCTCAGGTGGTGAATTTGCCCCAGGAGTATTTCCATTTTTATCAAAAGTAATTGAATCAGATACAATTGGGGCATAACCTATTTCGTTTCCAGTAATGTCATCAACGGTAAATGTTAGAATATCATTTTTAGTAGCCTTTAGCACTTGACATTGTCCATTTACATTTGTAGTGCAACTAGCAGTTCCACTTGCACCACCAGACCAAGATCCTAATACATTGGCATCTTCAACTGGAGACCCACCACTGTAAACTACAGTGGTTACATATCCAGTCCAGCGTTTGTTTCCACTGGTATTAACAACAAATTCCTCAACATAAACATCAATTATTGGATTAACTGTAATTGTAACTGTAGCAGTATTGCTGTTTATTGTTCCATCAGTAGCATGATAAGTAAAAGAGTCTACTCCGTTAAAGTCTGTATTAGGAGTATATGTGAAACTGCCATCAGGGTAAAGTGTCAGAGACCCATTAACAACAGTGTTCTCAAGTATTGCAGTTATTGGATCTCCCTCTGAATCTAAATCATTTCCAAGTATTCCATTGGCTACAACGTTTAGAGTAATGTTTTCATCTGTCGAATAAGAATCGTTTACTGCAATAACTTGGGAAACTGGAGGTGTATCTAATACATCGTTTATTGCGTTAAGAAGTGAAGTGGAATCGTAAGTATCCTGACCAAGATTCCAAATCATAATTCCATCATAGCCATTATCTACAACATACTGAGTTTTTTGTTGGACCAAATCAATTCCATTGAAAAAATATCCGTTACAATAATTTTCTGATGGTAAAGGGTTGCAGGATGAAATCACATCTTGATACTTTATCGCATTGGTGTTATCGTCTCTTCCATAAAATGGAATTCCCAGAGAAAGTTTCTCTTTTGATATTCCTTCATTTTCATATCTCTGAAGAGCCTCTATTGAATCGGCAAATGTAGAATGCTCAGCGTTACCCCAATTCATATCATATGCCATCAAGTTTACCCAATTCACAGAATTATCTGCAGATCCCTTTAGCTCAATTACTTCAGCGTTTGCAGCAACGGTAACCAATTTTCCCAAAGGATGTAATGTTTCTGCTAGGTCTGATAACAAAATATCTTGATTGTCTATTTTGGTCGAATCAATTTGTGTTTCCCAATCAATGTCAACTCCATCTAGATTATTTGTAGAAATATAATTTGAAATATTTGAGACAAAATTTGCTCTAGCGATAGGATCAGCTACCATGGCAGGAAATCCATCAGATACTCCCCAACCCCCAACTGCAATCAACACGTTTCCTCCTACGGCATGTATGTTATTCCTAATGGTCTGAAGGTCGGTTAGGTTAACTGCACTTGTATCAAGGGTTCCATCTGTATTTGGCCATATGTGAAAATAGATAATATCAGTTACTTGCAAATAATCTATTGAATCCAAGTCTCCAGATTCCCAATGTGGAAAGTATCCTACAATCCTTTTAGATGGTTCTGCCTCTGCTGTTTGAACAATTACTGGTGCAAACTGAAATCCTGATAAACTAGTCAGAATCAAAATTCCAAAAATTATGGGTATCGTTTTTCTTACACTATACATTGGATCCTCTCTATCGCCAAAGTTGTCATGAGTAAAATTCCTATTAAACTTGTTCAACTGTAATATGAGTTTTTAACACCATGCCTAGCCGAAAGAAATTCAAATACTGGAATGTTTCTAAATAAAACAATCTATATTTTTTTGAAAAATTAAACAAACAAAAATAAAAAAATTAAATATTATTTTTTTTGCATTCAGAACATTTTGGAACTCCAGATTCTACTGTTACATCAACATTAGAGGAATGACATACCTGACAAAGACCTTTCATGCGAAAAATAATTTTGTAGTCCTTTAAATTGTTTATGAGGATCGTAGATAGGCAACACTTAGCAATTTATAATTGAAATTAACGATCAAAGTGTTGTATTCCATCGAAACAAAATCTCTTACCAAATCGTTTGGTGATCTTAAGGCTGTAGATGGAATTTCCTTTAATGTTGAGAATGGTGAAATCTTTGGGTTTTTGGGACCAAACGGTGCCGGAAAAAGCACAACCATGATGATTCTAACAACTCTGCTTAAGCCTTCATCTGGCAAAGCCCTAGTTTCTGGTTTTGATGTAATGACTCATCCAAAAAAAGTTCGAGAAGAAATAGGATTTGTTCAACAAGAAAGTACAGTGGATGAATATCTTTCGGGACGAGAGAACCTTTACCTGCAAGCAAGACTACATCATATTCCAAAGGAACTGATTAATGAAAGAATAGATGAGGTTCTAGATTTAATTGAATTATCTGACAAGCAACACAAAGCTGTAGTCACATACTCTGGTGGGATGCGAAAACGACTTGATATTGCGGGGGGTCTATTACATAGACCTAGAGTCTTATTTTTAGATGAGCCTACAGTTGGTCTTGATATCCAAACTAGAAGGAAAATTTGGGAATATATTAAAAAAATCCACAAAGAGTTTGAGATGACACTTTTTGTATCTACTCACTATATGGAAGAAGCTGACCAACTATGCGATAGAATTGGAATTATTGATGGTGGGAAGATTCAGGTAATTGACACTCCTCAAAACATGAAAAATGCCTTGGGAAACGAAGTAATTTCTTTAACCATCGAAAACCAAAACAATGAAAAAGAATTTCTTTCTACTCTGGAAAAAATAGAATTAGTTAAAAAGATAAACCATGATCAAGGTAAAATTACATTATTTGCATCAAAAGGAACTGAAGTCATTCCGAAAATATTTCAAATATCCTCAGACTTGAAAATAAAAATAAATTCGATTTCACTTACACAACCTACCCTTGATGATGTTTTCATTTCTTACACAGGTCATGAAATAAGAGATGATGATGGAGGATATAATAGAAAACGAGAACATGCAAAAATGAAGAGGATACGTGCATGAATTCACTAATTTATGATACGTATACTATTTTTTGGCGAGAGCTAAAACGATACAAAAAATCACGCAGTGGAGTTTTGATAAGATTAATCCAACCAGCTATTTGGATTATTGTTATAGGAAACACGTTTTCGGGAACTCAACCGTTAATACAGTCTGTTGGTTTTGAAGGACAATACATAGAATTTATGGCACCTGGAGTCATAATTCTTACTGCAATCTTTACGAGTATTTTTGGAGGAGTAAACACACTTTGGGATAGACGATATGGTTTTATGAATAAAGCATTGACATCCCCCATCTCTCGCTCCTCAATTGCACTTGGAAAAATGTCGGCCATATCTTTGATCGCTGCATTACAAGCTAGCTTAATTTTAGGAATTGCGTTAGCTATAGGTGTATCATTTCCAAATCCAATAATGATCGCACCGATAATGGCAATTGTAATTTTGTTTTCATTGGGATTTTCGGGAATTTCGGTGGTGGTCGCTGCTACGGCAAAATCTCAGGAGACATTTTGGGGGGTGATTAATTTTCTTGGAATGCCTTTGTTTATGCTAAGTCCAGCCCTATTTCCATTAGAATTGCTTCCTGATTGGCTTGCATCTATTGCCAAACTCAACCCTGTAACCTATACCGTTTTACTTGTACGAGAAATGATGACGGGAGTATCTGAAGGAGGAATATCTACAATTTTGAGTATTGGGGTGATCTTGGTATTTGTTTTGATTATGGTTGGACTGGCAAGCTATGTCTTTACTCGGGAAGTAAACAAACCATTTTGAATACATTACCTAAATAGATCAAATTCCATTTGTAGTATGAAAAATTTAAAATTTCATTTCTTTTTTAGATTTTATTTTTTTAAAAATTATTGATCGCATAATAAAATTATTTTTTTTAAATTTCTTAAAATTTGTTGCACCTAATTTTCTAATGTTCCTATATAGATACATAGATTGTATGTGCGCCATGGTTAACTGTTATTCCACTTTGACCCAGTTATGGGACAGTGGTTCTCTTGGGTAAAATCCAATGAAAAACAACTTTTAACAATCCTTGAAAATCTTGCAAAAAAAGCAGTTGAAACATCTGAAGAGTTGGTTGTTTTCCTAACCGATCTTAAAAATGAAGATTCTTTAGAAAAAATTCGCTCCCTTGAGAAGGAAGCTGATGAATTAACACGTGATATTTTTTCTGAATTAAACAAGACCTTCATCACTCCTCTTGATCGTGAAGATATGCAAAGAATAGCCTCCAAAATAGATGATGTGATTGATTTCACAGATGGAATTGCAGCTAGGCTATCAAGCTATCAAATTTCTGAACCTCCTCCTTATTCCTTAGAAATGGTAAAGGATCTAGTACAAGCTACAAAAGAAGTAGAATATATGATTTCAAAATTACAAAAGATCAAAAATCCTAAAGATATGATAGAACATTGTAGAAACACAAGTGATATTGAACACAAGGTCGATGACTTGTATCGAGATGCAATAAGGGAACTTTTTACTTCAACAGATGCCATTCACATAATCAAACTCAAAGATATCTATGAAACAATCGAAACTGCATCAGACAGATGTGTAGATGTTGCAGATGTCATTGAAGACATAGTTTTGAAATATACGTAGGTTGAATTTATGTTAGAAATCGCGATTGGAGCAATAATTGTAGCGCTAATCTTTGATTTTGTAAATGGATTTAATGATTCTGCAAATTCTGTTGCAACAGTGATTGGCACACGTGTATTAAAACCTCTACAAGCTGTATCATTATCTGCTATTGCAAATTTTATCGGACCTTTTGTTTTTGGAGTGGCAGTTGCAACTACCATTGCCAAAGGAATAGTCAGTTTTGAAGATATTACTGTTTATATGATTGTTGGAGGTTTGGCAGGTGCCATAGGTTGGAGCTCTTTGTGTACATATTTTGGATTGCCTATTTCTAACAGCCACTCTTTAATTGGAGGAATTATGGGCGCTGGGATTGCAGGTTTGGGGTTTGAAAAACTTGTTTATGGAGGGTTGACAAAAGTATTTGCCGGAATTGTAATTGCTCCAGTAGGGGGATTTATTTTTGGATTACTGTTAACGGGACTTATCATTACAGTATTTGCAACTAGAAAACCAGCAATAGTAAACAAATCATTTGGCAGGTTACAAATAATTTCTTCAGCTTGGTTTGCTCTAACTCATGGGGCTAACGACGGACAAAAAACAATGGGTATTATTGCTTTAATTTTGTTTTCGGCAGGATTGACTCCTGAATTTGAAATGCCTCTTTGGGTGATTTTTGCAGCGGCCACCGCTATGGGCCTGGGTACATTCTTTGGTGGATACAAAGTAATAAAGACACTTGGGGTTAAAGTCACAAGACTCAGACCATATCAGGGATTTGCAGCTGAAACTGGTGGTGGATTAATGTTGGCCATCTTTGCAGTATTTGGAATTCCTGCTAGTACTACACATGCAATTACTGGAACTATCATGGGGTCAGGAGCTGCACGAAGAAAACGTGCAGTAAGATGGGGTGTAGGAAGGCAAATCATCTTTGCTTGGATAATCACCATCCCTGGAAGCGCGGTATTGGGAATTGCTGGTACCTACTTGATTCATCTTTTTGTATGATGTATTGAGGCTTTGATTTTTATTCTACCCAAAAATTTTTGAATCATTCAAATGGAAATTCTCGATCTTATTCAATCTAATTTATTAACTCCAATTGTGTTGTTTTTTATTTTTGGAATTATTGCTGCAAGAATAAAGTCTGACTTGAAAATCCCTGATGCGATTTCAGAGTTTTTGCCCATATACTTGCTTGCAGCAATTGGACTTCATGGAGGAATTGAGATGAGAAATACAGGGTTTGAGACGATGCTTGTCCCAATGTTAGTTGCCATTGGAATGTCATTGCTCTTTACCTTAAATCATTACCAAATATTGCGTCGTCTAGGCAAATTCAATCTTTTTGACTCTTATGCTCTTGCCTCGACTTATGGTGCTGTTGGGGCAGTTACGTTTTCAGTTGGGCTTTCCTTTCTCAAAAATCAAGGAGTTTCATCTGAAGGATACCTTGCAGCAATCCTTGCAGTTTTAGAACCAGTTGCTTTCATCTTGGCGATATTTTTGACAAATATGGCCGTATCAAAACAAATCAAAACAAAAAAGAAATCCCTCGGAGAATTTCAAACAGAATCCGAAATAGAAATGGGGATATCTGAAACTAAAACAAATCTAAAACAAGTTCTTCATGAATCAATAACTGGAAAAGCCATTGTAATTTTGCTTGGAAGTATTATCATTGGATATCTGATTGGGGAGGAAGGATTTAGCTCAATTAGCATTGTTTTTGATGAATTGTTTACAGGTGCAATTGTAATTTTTCTAATCGAGATGGGAATTATTGCAGGTCAGCGACTAGAGGATATCAAAAAAGTAGGCGTGTTTTTGATTGCATTTTCCATTTTACTGCCAACCTTTAACGGTATATTGGGTGTTTTAGTTGCTACTGCATTAGGATTAAGTCTAGGAGGTGCAGTAATGTTTGGATTGCTTTTGGCCAGTGCATCCTTTATCGCAGCACCAGCGGTTTTACGTCATGCAATCCCACAAGCTAAACCCAGTCTTTACATCACATCAGCATTGGGAATTACCTTTCCCTACAACATTATCATCCTGCTCCCAATAATGTTTATGGTATCATCAATTGTTCACAATGAGGGATCGATAGACTTATTCAATTACATTTCAAAAGGATTGATATGAAACTTTACAACGTTAAACTATTGACAGTCACTTGTGAGATTCTTGCCCAAAAAAATGTAATTGATATTTTGGCAAAGCACAAAATTACTGGCTATACCACTTATGAAGTAGAGGGAAATGGAGCTCGTGGCTTACGTGGACAGGGATTAAAAAATGAAAAAAATGTCAAAGTCGAAGTAATAATGCAAGAAAACACACTACAAGATGTAGTAGAAGAACTTGCTAGAACTTTATTTACGAATTTTGCAATAATAGTGTATGTAAGTGATGTTGGTGTTCTTCGTACAGAAAAATTTGTCTAACAACAGGTATCATCATTACACAAAACTGGAAACTTTTTACTTGCCTTGGTAATATTTGAAATTAATTCAGAAAGCTGAGTGTTTGAAATGCTATACATTGCTTTTTTACCTTCATCTCTTGATTTTACAATTCCACATTTTTTCAAAGTTTTAAGATGATGTGATATTAACGGCTGATCTTTTTTTATTTTATCCACAAAGTCGTTTACACACAGTTCTTTATTTTTTTGAAGCAAATCTAATATTTCAAATCTTGTATCATCGCAAATGCATTTGAGAAGATTAACTCCATTCATATCAATTTAAATTTATATAAACTAATATTTATGTTATTTCATGAAAGAATCTTCAAAAATCCTATTTGTATGCGTAGAAAATGCTGGAAGAAGCCAGATGGCCGAAGGATTTTTTCGAAAGTATGCCAAAAATTTTGATGTAATCAGTGCAGGAACCCAGCCAAAATCAAAACTTCTTCCAGAAGTAGTTGAGGCAATGAATGAAATAGGAATTGACATTACACACCAAAAACCAAAACTACTTTCTAATGAAATGATTGAGAGTTCTATCAAAACTGTAAACATGGGATGTATAGATAAAGAATCATGTCCATCATTATTTGTAAAAGATGTAATTGATTGGAACATTATAGATCCTAAAGGAAAGAAACTTGACGAAGTAAAAAAAATTCGTGAACAAATAAAATTCGAAGTGTTGATGTTGATTAAAAAACTTGAAGATGATTTATGACATATTCAAATTTACAAATTTTTATAGTGGAATTAATTGGAACCTTTATTCTTGTAACCTTTGCTACTGGTTCTATTGTCTATAATGTGCAAATTGGGGGACCGTATGGGATTTGGTTTGCTGCAGTTGCACCCTTTATAGCACTAATAATTGGTGTGTATTCTTTTGGAAAAATATCTCTTGCACATTTTAATCCAGCTGTTACGATTGGATATTATATTACAGGACATATAACTAAAATCCAAATAGTATGGTATTTTGCAGCTGAAATTATTGGTGCGATACTTGGTTCTTTGTTTGTGATGAATTTTATTGGGACGGAAGCAAATCTTGGAGCAAATGCTCCAAACTTTGATTATTCATTTTTTTTGATATTTCCCGTTGAGGTTCTGGCATCGGGATTATTAATGGCGGTAATCTTTACGGTTGTTTACACTAAAGGACTAAAAGGATTTAGTGGAATTGCCATTGGCGGAATAGTTGGATTGGATATTTTCTTTTTAGCTTTTATTTCAGGTGCCTCAATGAATCCTGCCAGAGCATTAGCGCCTGCATTGTTATCTGGTGTGACGAGTGATTTGTGGCTTTATTGGACGGCTCCATATGTTGGAACTATGGTTGTGGCTTTTTTGTTTAAAGGCAAGTTTCAAGCCCAGAGAAAACAAGAAAATCCATAATATTACGAATAATAATGACCTAAATGCATCATAAATTGTGCCTAATTCTAGGAAATTATTCAATAATGCAAAAAAAGTAATTCCATCGGGGGTCAACAGTCCAGTCAGATATTTTGAGCCTTACCCATTCTTTACCAAAAAATCTAATGGAGCCTACATTTGGGATGAGGATGGAAATCGCTACATTGACTATTGTAATGGTTATGGTGCATTACTCTTAGGACATCGAAGAAAAGAAATTCTCAAAGCTGTAACTAATCAATTAAAAAAAGGAACATTATACTGTACCCCCACCTCTGCGGAAATTGAATTATCTAATTTAATTCGTGCAAACTTTCCTTCGATAAAAAAAGTTAGACTTGTTAACACCGGTGGTGAGGCTACAATGACTGCAATAAGATTAGCACGTGGTTTTACGAAAAAGAAAAAAATAATAAAATTCGAAGGATGTTATCATGGTGCACACGATTCTGTTTTAGTTAAAGCTGGTTCGGGATCTGCTCATAATGGAATTTCAGTTTCAGATGGTGGATTGGACGAGGTCTCAAAAAATACTTTGGTTGTTCAATATAATAATTCTGAAGATTTGGAAAATACTATTAGGAAAAACATAGATGTTGCGGGAGTTATCGTAGAACCAATATTGGCAAACATGGGATTAATCTTACCTAAGAAAAATTTTCTGCAAGATTTAAGAAAAATTACCACACAAAATGACATACCACTAATCTTTGATGAGGTTGTAACTGGATTTAGAGTATCACCGGGTGGAGCGCAAAAACACTTTGGAATTAAACCTGACATTACTACGCTTGGAAAAGCTTTGGGAAATGGATTTACAATTGCTGCCGTAGGAGGTAAAAAAGAAATTATGGATTTGCTTTCACCAGCAGGTAAGGTATACCAGGCATCTACCTTTGCGGGAAATCCAATATCTGTTTCTGCTGCAATTAGCTCTATCAAGGAATTAAACAAAATCAAGAACAAACTCTATTCAAAGCTAGAGAGGTATAATGTAAGATTTACGCACGCATTAGATGATATTGCGACTGATCTCAAGATTTCTCATCAGATAAATTTTACATCTTCAATGTTTCAGATATTTTTTACAAATAAACCCGTAATCAATTATAAGACTTCCAAAAATGCCAATGCAAAAAAATTTCAAAAAATGTTTAAAATATTACTAAAAAATGGAATTTTTATCGCTCCGTCTCAATTTGAAGTTGTTTTTCTATCTGATGCACATACCCAAACAGATCTCAATCGAACTCTTGATGTTTATCAAACTGCTCTAAAGTCGGTGAAAAATTGAAGTATATTGTTGGAGCAAGAGGAAGTCAATTATCTCTTGCACAAACAAACTGGGTAATATCTGAATTAAAAAAACATAATTCAGAGTTAGAATTTGAAATTAAAACAATACAGACTAAAGGTGATGTTGATGCTCGACCACTATTCACGATTGATCAAAAGGGAATATTTGAAAAAGAAATTGACAGAGCGGTTTTAGAGCAAAAAATAGATTTTGCAGTTCATAGTCTAAAGGATGTTCCTTCTCAATTAGATGAAAATTTGGTTCTAGCTTGTATTCCAAAAAGAGAAACAGTAAATGATGTTTTTATTTCCTCGGATGGTGCAACTTTGGATTCAATAAAATCAAATGCAATAGTTGGTACTAGCTCTTTACGGCGGGCAGTGCAAGTAATGAGGAAACGTTCTGATGTTACTGTTAAACCCATAAGGGGAAATATTGAAACACGAATCAGAAAGATTTCGCAGGGTGATTATGATGCAATTGTTCTTGCACAGGCAGGAATTTCAAGATTGGGGCTTGAGGTAAAGTACTCTTTACTATCCACCGATGAGTTTTCTCCATCTCCAGGACAAGGTGCGCTTGCAATTGTCTCAAGGAAAGATGATTTTGAAACCATTTCAATGTTAAAAAAAATTGAAGATTCTGAATCTAGATTAGAAATTGAGGCTGAGCGGTCCTTGTCAGACTATGTTGATTCTGGATGCAGATTTCCAATTGGTGCCTATGCTCAATCAAATGGATTGGATATGAGTCTAATTGTCTCTGCGTTTTCAGTAGACGGAAAAAAATCAATCATTGTTAAAAAATCAGGACCTAAAAATGATCCTATCTCTTTAGGTCATAATGTGGGAGCAGAACTTCGTGAAAAGGGTGTAAATGATCTTGCATTAAATTGGAGAGAGAAAGTGGAGGAATGGAATAAAAAATGACTGGTAAAGTCTATCTTGTTGGTGCAGGACCGGGTGATGGTAAATTAATTACAATGAGGGCAGTTGAATTGTTACAAAAAGCTGATGTTGTCCTTTACGATAGATTGGTAAGTAAAAAAATTATCTCTTTAATTCCAAAATCTGCAAAAAAAATCTATGTAGGAAGAGCAGTAGGAGACGATACGACTCACCAAAATAGCACAAATGATTTGATGGTAATCCATGCCAAATCTAAAAAAAATGTTGTTAGACTAAAGGGAGGTGATCCTATTATTTTTGGACGTGGGGGGGAAGAAGCAGAATTTCTAAAGGAGCACAATGTAAAATATGAAATCGTTCCAGGAATTACATCGGGAATTGGTTCCGCTACTTATGCAGGAATTCCATTGACTCATAGACAGCATGCTTCCTCAGTAGTTTTCGTTACTGGACATGAAGATCCTGAAAAGAAAATCGAGGCGGTAAAATGGAAACGCCTTGCAAAATCAGTAGACACAATTGTAATTATGATGGGCTTATCTAGAATTGATAGTATTTGCAAGCAACTAATTGCTGGAGGTCTGGATAAAAATATGCCCGTTGCTGTTATTCAAAATGGTACCACTCCCCAGCAAAAAATGGTAAAAGGAACCGTTTCAAATATCGCAAAACTAGTAAAGGCTAAAAAAATTACACCTCCCACCAATATTATAATAGGCAAAGTAGTAAATTTGTCTGATATTATAGGATGGAGAAAAAATGCTTGAAGGAAAAATAATAGCAATTACTAGATCAAAAGAAGACTCTTCTGAATTTATTGACTTGGCTACAAAAAATAATGCAAAACCACTTCCATTGCCTACAATTGAGCTGGTAAGTAAAGGGGAAAAAATAGTCGATGAATTTCTCAATTCGGTAAAGCACTATGATCCTGATTATTCTGTTTTTATGAGCTCAAAAGCAGTAAAACTTCTTTTTGATACTGCTAGAAAAGTTTCAAAATTTGATCAACTACAGCTTGCAGTTGCCAATACAATAGTAATGGCAGTAGGTCCTAAAACAAAAACTGCACTGGAACAAGAAGGAATCAAAGTTGCGTATGTTCCAAACACCTTTTCTTCAGTAGGTGTGGGGGAATTATTTACCAAATTACATGCAGTTGGAAAAAAAGTGATAGTGCCCAGAAGTGGCGCCTCTACTCCTTTTTTGAAAGAACTTTTGAACAAAATTGGAATTGATGTAAAGGAAATTCATCTATATGACGTATGTGCATTTAGAGACACAACTCAATGGAATGAATTTAGAGAAATTTTTTCCCAAAATAAAATTGATGGGATTGTTTTTACAAGTGCATCATCAGTTAGAGCATTTTTTGAGATAATGTCTAAAGATTATTCTGGAAACTCATTAATAGAGAAATTACAAAAATCTTCAATCGTTGCAATTGGACCCTTTACTGCAGACGAACTGAAAAATTTCAAGGTGAAAAATACAATATCAGAAGTACATACTGTTCTTGGATCCTTTGAAACAATCAAAGAAACTTTGGTGCACTAGTCTCCCAACAATCTTTTATTAACCCTAATTCTATTTTGTACAATGAATATCTCAAAGAAAATTATGATTAATTCCCTCTTTGTATTATTTGCTATTGTAGTTAGCATGATTCCAGGTCCTGTATTTGCAGATCATTCTACTGCTGCTGTAAGTCTTCCACAAGGAACATCGATTACAGGATGTGAGACAACAAACGAATGTTTCATACCTTCTGAGGTAACAGTTGATATAGGCGGCGAGGTTACATGGTCAAACGATGACTCGGCAGCTCACACTGTTACTGCTGGAAGTGCAGCAGTTGGACCCTCCGGAGTTTTTGATTCTAGCTTGTTTATGGCAGGGACAACCTTCTCACATACATTTGAAGCCAAAGGTGTATTTCCATACTTTTGTATTGTTCATCCATGGATGGAAGGAATTGTGCTTGTTCAAGGAGTTGAAGAGGCAGAGCCTGCAGAATTTGAATCCAAGGGTATAGGATCTGAAGAGTCAGAATATGCGCCCGGAACACTTGTTGTAAGGGCTCCATCAGAAGAGGAAACCACCGTTTCAGGAATTTCTGCAGATGGCACCATCCGTGCAGAAATTACAGCTAGTAATCCTATTTCTGATGAGAAAATGTCTCTTGAAATTAAATTTAGAGATTCAAACGATGGAAGTGTGAAAGAACACGCAAACTATGACCTTGTAATTACGCAAAATGATCTGGAAATTCTTTCAGTTTTTGGAGAACATGCTCATGAAGGAACTTCAATCTACTTAACTCCACCATTACGGTCGTCTGATCAAGTTGACATTAAAGTAACTATGTTAGGGTTTGGACTTCCAGATGAAGAAAGTAATTGGAGTGGACCTCAGGGAGAAATTTTGATTTTCAATGTCGTTCCTGAATTTGGAACAGTGGCTATAGTTGTAATGTTTGTTGCAATATCAGCTGTTGTTTTAATGTCATCAAAATACACCAGAGTAATACCAAAACTTTAAAATTTCTTTAAATTTTTTATCCTACTTATTCTTCTCTAAAGGCTCTTATTTCGATTCTAAATAAAAAAAATGTTAAAAATGGAAATGTTTTGCCCTAAATGTAAAATCAATAGAGAATTCTATGAAATTGATGATGGTCCTGATGTGGATGATAATACATTAACCTACTTTTCTTACAATTGTCAATTCTGTAACTTGCATTTAGATGGCAATAATAAAAATTGGTATAATGGAGAAGATGTAGCTTGTTATCTTCAGGTAGAGCATGCCACACCCTTCATGACTTCAAAGGATTATGAGAAGACAAAAAAGTGATTCAAAACTAAGTTAGATTAGCTAAACTCTAAAGTTTAGCTTCGCCTATTTAGCTGCACCTATTTTTGCTCATGTATTTATAATATAACGGGGTTATTTTCTTCATGGCTACTGAAAATCTTGACATGGATTATTCAAAATATGATTTTAAAGATTCAACTGACATGTATGTACATCTCAGTAAAAAAGGACTCTCCAAGGAGACTGTAATTGCCATTAGCAAAATGAAAGATGAGCCACAATGGATGCTTGATTTTAGACTACGATCCTTTGAGATTTTTATGAAAAAACCAATGCCAACTTGGGGTGGAGACCTTAGTGTAATTGATTTTCAAAATATCTTTTATTATGCAAAGGCAACTGAAAAAACTGAAAAGAACTGGGATGATGTGCCTTCAGATGTAAAAGCCACATTTGACAAGCTAGGTATTCCAGAAGCTGAAAAGAAATTTCTTGCCGGTGTTGGTGCACAATATGAATCAGAAGTAGTTTATCATAGTTTAAGAGAAGATTTAGCAAAACAAGGTGTCATGTTTTTAGATACTGATGCTGCACTCAAAGAACAACCAGAAATTTTCAAAAAATATTTCGGTAAAATTATTCCTCCAGAGGATAACAAATTTGCTGCATTAAACAGTGCAGTATGGAGTGGTGGTTCTTTCATTTACATTCCACCTGGTGTCAAAGTAGACATGCCTCTTCAAGCATACTTTAGAATTAACGCAGAAAACATTGGACAGTTTGAAAGAACATTGATTATTGCTGACGAAGGCTCTGAAGTTCATTATATTGAGGGCTGTACTGCTCCTGTTTATTCATCTGAATCCCTACACTCCGCAGTTGTTGAACTAGTTGCACATAAAGATGCAAAACTTCGATACACTACTATCCAAAACTGGAGTAGTGATGTTTACAATCTTGTTACAAAACGTGCTTATGCATATGAAGGAGCAACAGTTGAATGGATTGATGGAAACATTGGAAGTAAACTTACCATGAAGTATCCTGGAATCTATTTGATGGGTGAACGTGCATATGGTGAGACACTATCAATTGCATTTGCAGGAAAAGGGCAACACCAAGATACTGGTGCTAAAATGGTTCATCTTGCACCAAACACTACCTCTAAAATTACCTCGAAATCTGTAAGCAGACTTGATGGACGATCAACGTACAGAGGATTACTAAATGTTGCAAAGGGAGCTACTAATGTAAAAGCAACAGTAAGGTGTGACGCCTTGCTACTAGATGATACTTCAAAGACTGACACGTATCCATACATGGAAATTAATCAAGAAGATGCAACCATTACCCATGAAGCAACTGTAGGAAAAATTGGCGATGAACAAATCTTTTATCTCATGAGTAGAGGCTTTTCAGAAGAAGAAGCCCTTTCTTTAATTGTGAATGGATTCATGGAACCTTTTACAAAAGAATTACCAATGGAGTACGCAGTAGAACTAAACCGACTCATCAAAATAGAGATGGATGATTCTGTCGGATAGATTTTAAAATGAATAGCCATGTCTCAAACACTTTCGACGATTAGTCTAGGACACATTGATCAAATATCTTCCTCTAAAAACGAACCAGATTGGTTAAAGGAATATCGAAGAAACTCTTTATCGGTTTATGAAAATCTTCCAATTGAGACATCTCCTCTTTACAACAAATATACTGACGCTAAAAAAATGGATCCCCAACAAGTTTCCCTTTCAGTATCAACAACTGATACCGTGCCAAGTTTTCTGGAAAAAAGATTGGGGGAATTGGACAATGAAACCTGTATTATACAAATAGGAACTCATATTCACAAAATCAACTTACCAGATGAATTAAAAACAAAGGGTCTTGTAATTTCATCAATTGAAGATGCAATAAAAAATAACTCTGAACTTGTAAAAAAATCACTTGAAGTCTCAAACTCTAAAAATGATAAATTTACTGCATTAAACAATGCAGCCTTTAATTCAGGAATTTTTATTCATATCCCAAAAAATCTAGTTTTAGAAAAACCAATACATGTTCTAACTTGTTTATCTGATGATGGCATATCTATAATTTCTAGAAACATTGTCTTTGCAGATGAGAACAGCAAGGGAATTATTGTTCAAGAACTCTATTCTACAAAATCAGAAAATCAACAAGCATATCTTGAATTGTTTAACACAAATGCGGCACCAAATTCCCACCTTGATGTAACCACCCTACAGCTGATGGATCAAAGCTCAGTTGCTTTCTCCACTAAAAGAACAGATATTGGACAAGATGCCAAGGTAAACTGGTATTCTGGACTGTTTGGCTCTGTTTTATCTAGATTCCAAATAGGCTACTATCTTAATGGTACGGGTGCTTCGGTAAATGATTCTGAAGTAATCTTTGGAAACAAAGAACAATCCTTTGATATTCAAACAGATGTAAACCATGAGGCTCCTTCGACAGAAGCAAGAGTAGTTGAAAAATCTATTCTTAGAAACAAATCAAAATCTTTATTCAAAGGAATGATTAGAATTAAAGAAAATGCAGCCAAATCAAACTCATTTTTATCCGGCCGCTCTATTCTTTTGGACAAAGATGCAAAATCAGATGCCATTCCTGGGTTAGAAATTTTTACCAACGATGTAAAGGCAACTCACTCTGCTTCAGTAGCACAGATTGATGAAGAGCAAATATTCTATCTAAAAACACGATGCCTAAGCCATGAAGAAGCAGAACGAACAATTGTAGAAGGATTTTTAGAACCATTATCAAGGAAAATGTCTTTTCAAATTAGAGCATGGATTGCCTATCTTATTGAATCTAAATGGGATGACAAAGAACTAACAATTAACACCGATGAAGAACTTGCAAAATTTGTTGAAATAGAGGAGACTAGATACAACGAAGATGCAGAGATTGAGCAACACTACAAGTACAGGTGATCAAGATGCCTCAATGGATTAAAGCATGTAATTTAGAGCAAATAAAAGAAGGACAGCTGTTTGGGTTTCAAAATGATGAGAAAAAAATTCTTTTGGCAAATCAAAAAGGAAAAATTTTTGCTACAGACTTAATCTGCACCCATGCTGAGGCTGATTTGTCAACGGGATTTCTAAGTGAAGAGGGTGTAAGGTGTCCGTTACACCTTTCTGTTTTTAATTTACAAGATGGAAAACCCCAAAATCTTCCAGCAGAAAATCCACTAAAAACATACAATGTCAAAATAGATCAAAATGAGATCTACGTGGAGGTTTAGATAATGCAAAGTGCCCAAACATCTTTTGAAAATATTAGAAAAGACTTTCCAATTTTAGAACGAACTGTTCGGGAAAATAAGGCTCTTGTTTATTTGGATAATGCATCAACAACACAAAAACCAAACCAGGTAATTGATGCAATAAATGATTATTATCGAAATCACAACGCTAACATTCACAGAGCGGTTTATGCATTGGCAGAAGAGGCAACTGAACTTTACGAGGGTACAAGAGATAAGGTTGCAAATTTCATCAATATCAAAAACAGGAATGAAATTATTTTTGTTAGAGGTACTACTGAAGCCATAAATCTAGTTGCATATGCTTGGGGAAGGAAACATGTGAAGGAAGGAGACATTATAGTTACCACCGAATATGAGCATCATAGCAATATTGTTCCTTGGCAATTATTGACACAAGAAAAAGGTGCCAGACTAGAATACATTGGAATGGACGACAATGGAGAATTAATCTTAGATGACCTTGACAAATATCTTGCCACAGGCAAAGTAAAACTAGTAACATTTAGCCAGATGTCTAATGTTTTAGGGACTATCTCTGATGCAGAGACAATTATCTCAAAATGCAAAGCTGCGGGGGTTTTGACCCTTATTGATGGTGCCCAGGCAGTACCTCACATGAAAGTAGATGTTGAAAAATTAGGATGTGACTTTTTTGCATTCTCTGGTCATAAAATGCTAGGACCAACTGGTATCGGAATTTTATGGACTAGAAAATCCATTTTGGAAACAATGAATCCTTTTCATGGAGGCGGTGATATGATTAGAGAAGTTCACAAATATGAAACAACTTGGAATGATTTGCCTTACAAGTTTGAGGCGGGAACTCCAAACATTGCCGATGTAGTAGGTTTAGGTGCTGCAATTGATTATCTTTCAAAAATTGGAATGGATAACATTAGAGAACACGAAATTGACTTGACCTCTTATGCCATAGAGAAATTAGCCAATGTAAAGGGACTGCATATCTATGGAACAAAAGATATTTCAAAACGTGGTGGAGTAATTTCATTTAATTTTGCAGATGTTCATCCACATGACGTGGCACAAATTATTGATGAAGAGGGAATCGCAGTAAGATCAGGTCATCATTGTGCTCAAGTACTAATGGAAAGACTAAATGTGGCAGCAACATCAAGGGCTAGCTTTTACATTTACAACACTAAAGAGGAAATTGATAAATTAATCAATTCATTAAATAAAGTAGCAAAGGTGTTCAAATTATGAGTAACGCAGACATTTATCATGAAATGATAGTTGATTATTCCAGAAACCCAATCAATTATGGAAAAATTGAGGATCATGATGTCACCTTTCATGACTCTAATCCATTATGTGGTGATAGCATTGACATTGACATGAAAATTGATAATGACAAAATATCTGATATTAAATTTCATGGTAAGGGTTGTGCAATATGTATGGCGTGTTCATCTGTTTTGACTGAAATTGCCAAGGGGAAAAACATCGATGAGGTTAGAAACATTTCAAAAAATGATGTTTTAGGAGAACTTGGCCTTGAACATTTACAGGCAGTTAGAATAAAATGTGCTCTACTCTCCCTTAAAGTTCTAAAATCTGCTCTTTACTCTTATCTTGGAAAACATCTTAAAAATTCAGACGATGTAGATAAGTTAAAAGAAGAGGCAGCAAGCTTATACTAGTACATGAATGAATTTACTCCCTCTATTCCTATCGAATTACAAATCAGAAAAATAATTTTTGAGAAATACAATGATGTAGACTCGAAATTTACAAATGATGAAATATTTGAAGTGATAAAGCAAAGTAAAGATTTTGATTCTTCGTGGATAATTGATGATTTGGAACCTTTTATCAAAGAAATTTGTGATTCTGGTCTTGCAAGAAATATTGCACAAAACTTTACCACTATATGGCTAAAGCTGTTTGATCCTGTTAAAAAACACCAATGCAATTCTTGTGATCAAGAAATCTATCTTGGGGAATCAGAAAAACAAGAATGCCCCAATCCCACCTGTAAGTCAGCACTTTAGCGGTTGTGCTTTTTTGCAGCTTCCTCTAATGCTTGCATCATTGGAAGTTTTTCACCTGTAAGATATAGAACTAGTGCGCCTCCTGCGGTGCTGATGTGATTGATTTTTTCTCCAAGACCTTGGCTCTTTAGAACTGATGTTAAATGACCGCCACTAACTATGGTTGTTGCCATTGAATTTGCAACCGCCTCTAGCATTCCTTTTGTTCCATAGGTAAAATTTTTCTTTTCAAAAAATCCTGCCGGACCACTAATGAAAACAGTTCCTGCACCTGCAATTAATTTTGAATAGAAATCAACCGTCTTTGGACCAAGATCATAAATTTTATCACCCTTTGAAATCTCTCTTACATCCATCTCGATTCGTTCCCCATCTTTATCAATTGCAATATCTACTGGAGTTGAGAAAACATCTGGATATTCTCCTATTAGGGAGTGAGCCTTTGCCACCACCTCTTCCTCTCTTTTGATGCCTAATGGAAATTTGATTCTAGCCTGAGCACGCATAAACACATTTCCAATTATTCCTGTAAGTAACACATGATCTGCCCGTCCATTTTGAATCAACAACTTGATTGCCTCCAGCCGATCAGGAACCTTGGAACCACCTAAAACGATAACATGAGGTGCCTTTGCAACTGTCATTATTTCATCAAGGTTTCTAACCTCTCTTTCAACGATACGTCCTGCGCATGCAGGGAGCACTTGTGGAAATCCAACAATTGATGGGTGTGATCTGTGTGCACTAGGAAATGAATCCAAAACACATAGGTCAAAGAGTTTTGACAACCTTCTTACCATGATAGTATTCGCTGCATCTTCTGGTGAGAACTCATAGTTTTCTTCAGCACACAAACGTAGATTATCTAAAAGCAGTACTTCTCCATTTTTCAAATTTTTAATTTCATTTTGTGCTGCACTTCCAATCACATCTTCAACATACTTTACTTTTTTATTCAATAATTTTTCAAGAACCTTTGCATGTTTGTCCATGCCTGTATAATCCTTGTTTCCAACTCTTCCTTGGTGAGATGCCACTACTACTTTTGACTTCTCTAACGATTGAATTGTTTCAATAGCCTCTTCAATTCGTTTAGTTCCTGAAATTTCCATGGTATCAGGATCTATCGGACAGTTCATGTCGACTCTTAGAAAAACTGTTTTATCTTTAAGATCAAAATCATCTAGTGTGAGGACCTTCACGATCTCTCTATTGTCTCCTTGGTTAAATTCTTTGAGCCGATCAGACATGGGCAGTTTACTTTGACATGAAAAATAAATTTCAAACTTTATTTCATCTAGGTAAAATTAAAAATGGTGCGTAAGGGGTTAAACTAATTGCAAAATTGGATTTTTGAATTAAGGTCACGTTCCTTTATTTTTCTGTTAATTTTATTTTTGATTATTTTGGCATTAGTGTATTTTGAAATTACTGAAAGCTTTGATCAAGGTGTAATCTCTTTTGTCTCAGAGCATGTGGGACATCCAGGATTAGACATCATAATGCAATCAATAACTGAAAGTGGTGATTCATTTTACATGCTTGGATTTGGAATAATCACTCTAATTATTAAAAAAACCAGGAGAATTGGAATCACTCTAATGATTCTAATTGTTCTTTCCACATTACTTACAGGCTACATAAAATGTGGCGTAGATAGAGACAGGCCTGAATTTGATTATGAGGGAGTCATTTTTCCTGTAGAAATTAGCCGTGATACATTTGCCTTGTTCTGTGAGGGTGGGGTAAATGCATCCTTCCCATCTGGACATGCTGCACGTTCAGTTGTTTTTGGAATTGTGCTAGCATTTGTTCTATCTGAGCGATTTCCACGTGGATGCTATCTGTTATTTGCTTACCCTATTTTGGTGTCAATTAGCAGAGTCTATGTTTTGCAGCACTTTCCAATGGATGTATTTGGTGGAGCGGTTTTAGGGATCATGTTAACCGGAGTTCTTGCTCATAGGACAAAATTGTATAAATTTTTTGATAAATCAAAAACCTAACTCCTCAAGAACTTTATTGCTGATCAAAATTATTGCAAAATGATCAGAATCATGATGATACGTCCAATATTTTATATCTCGAACCTCATTTTTTTTCCTTAATTCATAATTTACTCCAGTTGTAACTGAATACCCGATTCTTTTGGCAAGTTTAGTTTCTTTGGGCATCAAAACTTTGAATCCCTCTTTTCGGTTAGCAAAACCAAGATTTACCATGTCATCAACTGCATCGGAGGCATCTTTTTCATCTTTTAGCTCATATGTTTTAAAAATTGGTAAATCTTTTGGATGAAAATCCATATTTTTAAACAAATTCAATTACTAATATTTTTTAAAAGAATGACCTACTGCGATCAATGTATGTTAATTCCTCATCCCCATTTTGTTTATAAAATGGGTTCATACTGGTAGTAGGAGAAACATTCTATTAAAAATTTTGAAGTGTTAACGAGCTTATCGACTGTCAGTAAAAATAGTATCCCCCCTTTCTACGCACAAAAAGTCACCCTAATCCACATTATAATGAAGAGTTGATTTGTGGAAAATTCTTATTAGACGATTTTATGAAAATTAACTCTTTCTTTATTTTGGTTGTGTGTTAAATTTCTTTAAAAGTATGATTTGATAAGCATTTTTATTTTATTTCTGGAAGGAGATTAAGATTTATTTTAGTATTAGTTTTTCTGAAAAGATTTCTTGGAAGGAATCCCTCATGGTGTTATATTTTTCTTTATTTCTACCACCATGAAGAAAACTGAATGCAAAACGGTTAAGTTTATCACCATCAATTAAAACTGTTAATCTATTTGTCCGCCATCTGCTAAATTTAGAAGATACTTGTATCTGATCAATGCGGTTTCTTGGAATTATATAATTCGCATCACCAGCAGCAATAATTTCTTTGATGGGAATATTTTCAAGTAATTCTTTGAGGTCATTGGTAAAATTTGATGACACAAGTATTTTGTGAATAATTGATTCATCAAATTTTAAAATTTTAAGAAAATCTTGTAAACCTTTTTTTTTACGTGTATGTACAACATGCAAGTTTTTTTCAGTAATAAAGATAAATCCATAGGACATGCCCATTCCTTTATCTGATTTAATCAAACCATACGAACCTTTTTGAGTTGCCGAACCCCCTTGAATTGACCAATCTATGATTTCTACAATTTCAATAATGGGCTCAAATTCATCTTTTTTTATTTGTTCTAATTCAGATTCATACTCCTTCAATTTTTTACCTGTAGTGACAAGTCGATCTTGAAGTTTACCAATTTTTGCATTGTCTTTTGTAGATTTGGATAACAGTAGATGGGGATGTTCAGCGAGAATTAATGTTCCTGAAATTGACAAGTTTCGAACTGGTTTTTGATTTGCTAGCCCTGGTATTTTTTGCATTTCTGAATAGACGTATGTAGATAATTTTTCAGGAGTAACAAATCCATTTTCATCCACCGAGTTTTTGGTTCCTTTTAGTCCATCAATAATAAAATGAGTAAATGCACTTGCAGATTCATCTTCAAGAGAAAATGATCTTTTGTTAGAAAGCGAAGATGCTAAAATGCAGCTACCTTGACTTTTATTAAATACCTTATGCAAACTTTCACTTCCCAAATCCTCTGCTTCTTTTTCCATATCATCACCTGACTTTCCCAAAATATCAGGTACTGCACCACCGCTAAAGCAACAATCAAGAATAGCGATTTTTTTCTCTGCAATACTCCTTGCCATTTGTTCATTTAACAACTCAAACCGAACTCCATCTTGTTCAGGGATGCTAGTGTCTATTTCAGTAGTTGAAAAAAATCGCCCCCCATATCCATCTAAAACTCCATGACCAGAAAAATAAAAAAGTAAAGTATCATCTCTGTTTGCCTCTTTTCTAAAAAAAGATATTATAGTATCTTGAATAGTTTTATGATCTGATTTTCCCACTATTTTTTGATTCTCTAGAATTTCATATCCGAGTTTGGTAAGAGTTTGGTACATTTCCTCGCCGTCATTTTTACAAAAATCAAGGTTTGGGAGGGATTCATCATTATAATCACTAATACTTATGATTAGAGCCTTTCTCTTTCCATCAGATTCCAATATCTGCATTATCTAATACTAATAAATTAATTTGATCCAATTTTTTGAAAGTAGATGGTGATGAAGTCACTTGAACAAAAATAAAAATTTCTCACAAACCTTATTTATTCAGAATTTTTATTTATTTATGAATAACATGACTAACGAATCCGAATTAAACCAGGTTGAACTAGTTTTTGAAGGGGTTGATGAAACTTCCACTGAAGGATTTGTTAGTAAAGGACCCAAAGAAAAACTAGTAAAAGGATTTGCAGGAAGCATAGATAACATTTCTAAATGGTTTGATAAATACCAAGTCGATTCAATCGAACTCTGGATAAAGGGAGCTGTAGAGACAGGCGGTATTGTAAAGTTATTTGTTAGTGCTTCTGGAGAAGGTGGGATGAAAGTTACTCTCACACCAAAAAATCAATGAAATTTAATTTAGAGTTTTGCTTCAAGAAGGTACTCCCAAAAAATAATTTCAAAATTCCATAAAAGAATAGTCATAATAGGTTGACACTCAGGATAACTGATAAAATCCTAAAAGAAATGTGAAAAGAAAACTACCCTATGATATTTTATCTAGAAAATCATTGTTAGGCTACAGAGCTTGATTTAATGGCTCTGTCCCTTTTACAAAAATAACAATACTCTTCTTTTGAACCGCTATTCATTGGAGTTAAACAATCATGACAATATTTCATGATTACCAAAGATTAATTCCGTATATTAAGAATTTTAATTCCTCATCCTTCCCAAAAAATAATTTCAATTAAAAATAAAAAGAAAAGAGGTCTAAGCGACTTTTGTTTTATGCATTCCCCACTTAAGGTTGAACTCTTCTTTGGTAATTGGAATGAGGGATTTACATTTAAGACATCTACGTGTTTTATTGGTCTTAGAATATCTCCAAAGATGAGCTTCACTTTTTTGATGACAGTTCATGTCTTTCTAGAGCATGAAGAGACTTAAGGGTATGGATGGAAATTAAACCTCTCATTTACCCTCCTCCCAAAAAATAATTGAGTAATAGTATAGATTATTGTTTTTTGGTAAAAACCAATTTTTATCAAATATTATTAGACAATCAATACTTTTAGTAAAACTGTGATAAAGAAAATTTTTTCAATTTCATGTCTCTCAATAATTCTTTTAGTAGGAATAAGCCAGATTCCATATTCCTATTCATTAAGTTGTGCAGGGCCTACCATTGAAGAAGAGTTTTCCAAATCACAGTGGGTCTTTTTAGGGAAATTTATTTCAGAGACGGATGCGGGAATTTTTTCAGATAATACGATATTGAATTTCGAGGTAATTGAATACTACAAAGGAGAGTCTTCTCCAATCATGAAGGTATTAAACAATCCAAATTGGCGTCATTCGTTTTCCTCAGAGGAGGCTATCATTTTTGCAGGGTCAGATTTATTTGGAAATCCAGAGTTATTTCTATGTACAAATTCTGGAGAAACAGCAGATGAACATATTTCTAAAGTTAGGCAAATGTCCAGTGGGTTTTTTGAAGAAGATCTAGGAAAAGCACTAAGACTTGCTGAAGAAAGAGCTCAAATTCAACTTGTTTATGATCTGTTACCCATACTAATTTTAGCCACGGCAACAATTATTGGAATTATTTTCATAAAACGAAAAAGAAAAAAACTAGAAAACTAATTATTTTTAAATTTTCATCCTTCCCAAAAAATAATTTTCTCCTGAATGCATATTTTTTATAATTAATTAGATTACAGAACTTATTAGCTAAATTGATGATAATTTGTATTGCAAGCTAACCAAACCTAATGTTCCAAAATATGTTACTTTAGATATGATGACTAAAAATGGTGAAAGAATTAGGGATTACTTGGAAAATGTCACCTATGAATTATCATTAGGATGCACATACAACAGTCACAGATATTCCCAAAATGAGACTATTTCCTGTGTAATGTGTGGCAAATCAAAACAGGATTAGGTTTTTTGAAATTCTTTACAAAATTTTCATCCTTCCCAAAAAATAAATTCAAAAAACTATGATCAAATTACCGTAATTTTCTTAACTGGTAAGTCAAATCCTGATTATATTAACAACTTAATCGAGCCTATTTTTGATTTAAATTATTGGCGTCACTGGAAAAACTGGTCCTAAAATTAAGACAAAAAAAACAAGAAACCTCAAAGCTTAGATCAAAGGCAGAAAAACAACTTAAAGAATCAAGATCAATTGAGAGACGATCCTCATCTGGATTAGTTTCATTGGATAAAAAAATAGAATCAGAAAAAGAGGATTCTTCAGATGTTTCTGATATTTTAACTCAAAAAACCTCTCAACTAGAAAGTATTCAAAGATTAGTTACAGCTGCAGAAGAGCGTTTAAGTCGGGAAAAAGAAGCCCTTATGGAGGCAGAACAACAGGTAGAATTTGCAGAAAATCCAGAAGAAAAACAAAATGCTGAGGCTAGAGTGAATACCATTAAGACCCAAATTGAAGATTTAGAATATGAAATAAAATCTAGAAACAAAACTGGTAAAAAAATTGAAGCTCAAGTTGCTGAAAATTCAAAAATTCAATCTAAAATTACTTCAAAAATAAAAAAACAATCTCAATCAAAACCTTCCCTTCGAGAATCCATGACTTCAAGTCATAAAGATGCAGCAAAATTTGAAAACGAATTACAGAGACGTCTTAGGGCAGAGGAAAATGCAAAAAAATCACTAGACAAAGCTGTAGAAAAACTGCAAAAATTGCAAGAAAAAAAGAGAAAAGCAGCACCAAAGAGAAAAGCAGCACCAAAGAGAAAAGCAGCACCAAAGAGAAAAGCAGCACCAAAGAGAAAAGCAGCACCAAAGAGAAAAGCAGCACAAAACAAAAAA
>Ga0224508_10000161_pt1 | contig 70304 bp, 53 predicted proteins | sample SF_Jan12_sed_USG_4_FD_170157 | JGI IMG/M metagenome (GOLD analysis project Ga0224508, IMG submission 170157) | Sediment microbial communities from San Francisco Bay, California, United States - SF_Jan12_sed_USGS_21 | ecosystem: Environmental > Aquatic > Marine > Sediment | place: USA... | reverse complement strand
CGGATCGTCTGCCATCGATCGGCTGGCATGGGCGGAGCATCGCAGCGGACCCACTGCGAGTCCGGTACCAGCATCAGACCCCGAAACTCCCCGGAATCTGACCCTCTAACTGCCGGACTGTCCGCCGGCGGACGATCGACCGTCCGGTGTCCGGACAACAAGCCGCAATCAACGGGCCACGTTGGACCGATTCGCTAGAATAACGGCTCACTCCCTCACGGGTCAGGAGCCGGCATGTCTCGAACTCTCGCTCTGGTCGCTCTTTGCGTTCTTACGCTCGGGCTTACTTCGGTCGCGGCGGCGATTCCCGAGGCTCAGCAGGCCGGGTTCTCTCCGGCCCGGCTCTTTCCGGATGCCACGTTCGATCCCGAAATCCCGACCCAGGAGAGCGTGATCGGGTTCGCCCACGGCGCGCGTCCGCTGAGACATCACGAACTCCTGACGTATCTCCAACAACTGGCAGACTCCTCCGACCGAGCGACGATCCAGGAATACGCACGGAGTCACGAGAATCGACCGATGATCGTCTTCGTCGTATCGGACGAAGATGTCATCGCGGATCTCGAGACGTTTCGTGTCGCCCACGAGCAGCGAATGGACCCGCGAGGACGAGCCGGCTCCGAAGACTCGGCCACGCTCGATGGCGCAAGGGCCGTCGCCTGGCTCGGTTACGGAATCCACGGCGATGAACTGAGCAGCGTCGATGCCGCCGCCGCTGTGGCCTATCGACTTGTGGCGGGGGAGGACGAACGATCCAGACGCATCCGCGAAGAGTTGGTCGTTCTCATCGATCCCGCCGAGAACCCCGACGGCCGCGATCGCTACCTGGCGTTGACGGCGGCGTTCGCCCATCGGACGCCCAACCCGGACCTGGACGACCTCTCCCATAGCACCGTCTGGCCATGGGGACGGGGCAACCACTACCTGTTCGACCTGAACCGAGACTGGTTCAGTCAGGTGCATCCCGAGAGCACGCGGACGGAGTGGATCGCACGCTGGAACCCACAGCTGATGGTCGACAGTCACGAGATGGGTGCCAACAGCAGCTATCTATTCTCGCCGCCGCGTCATCCGTTCAATCCGCACCTGCCCAACAACAATATGAAGTGGGCCGATCACTTCGCCGCAGATCAGGCACGGGCGCTCGACGAACGTGGCTACGGATACTTCACACGCGAATGGAACGAGGAGTTCTTCCCCGGCTACGGATCGTCGTGGGCCATGTATCGCGGCGCGGTCGGCATCCTCTACGAGATGTCCCGAACGAGCGGTACCCATGTCAAGAAACGTTCCGGGGGGACGCGCAGCTATCCGCAGGCGGTCGAACATCAGGCCACCAGTTCACTCTCGAATCTGACAACGTTGATGGACAACCGAGTAGAGATCCTCGCCGACTTCGTCGCCGATCGGCGCGCCGTCATCGAGCAGGGAAAGGGCGGAACGATACGGGGCTGGGTGCTCCCGGAAGGACGCCACCCGGAACGAACCCGCAAACTCGTCGATCTGCTGCGTCGTCAGGGAATCGAGGTCCAGTCCAACGCCGCCGGTGGCACCGTGCCGGGTCTCGTCGATGGTCGGACCGGTGGGACGGTGGTTCCCGAAGCCGGCACTCGATTGTGGTGGGTTGGACTCGACCAGCCGGCCGGTCTCCTCGTGCGACAGTTGCTGGATCCCCACTTACCGATGGACGCTGCGTTCTTCCGAGAGGAGCGAGAGCATCTGGAGCGCGGAAAGGGGACCCGGCTCTACGAGACCACGGGTTGGTCCATGCCCTTCAACTACGGCGTCGATGCGTATTGGACGGCGCGTGCGCCCCAGGGTTCGTGGAACGACGATGCGTTGCCGGTCGACACGGGGGCGTTCCGGGATGTCAATGGCGCGGTTGTCTACGTGATCGACGGAACCCGCGATGCGTCTCGCTCGGCGCTGGTCGACCTGCTGCAGCGGGGAATTCGGACGCAGATGGGCGAGAAGCCGTTTCGGGTCGGTGACGTTTCGTACGATCGCGGTGCGATCGTGATTCCCGTCGAGGACAACCCCGACGACCTGCCCGATCAGCTGCGTCAGGTTGCCGAGCGCTGGAGCACCGTCATCGTAGGCGTGGATACGTTCAAGGCGCAGGCAGGCCCGGACCTCGGCGGTTCGCATTTTCGTTCGCTGGTCGAGCCACGTGTCGCCGTGTTGACGGGATCACCGATCAGTCCAACTTCTTACGGTGCGCTGTGGCGACTCCTGGATGAGGATCTGGCGCTCCGATTCTCCGGCCTCGATATCGGGAGGTTCAACTCGACGGATCTCGATCGTTACAACGTCCTCGTCTTCCCGTCGTCCTTTGGGTCGTATCAGGCGATTCTGGGCGAATCGGGGATGGATCGACTGCGACGCTGGATCGAGTCCGGCGGCACCGCCATCGGGATCGGCAACGGTGCCACGTACCTGGCCAACGAGAGCAGTGGTCTGACGCAGACGAGGCTACGTAGCCAGGCTCTCGACAAATTTCCGCCTGTCGTCCTCGGAATTGATGCGGAAGACGCGCAACGAGCGGGCGGATTTCGCGCCACGGGGATTCGCCCTCCGGCGCCCCCCAAGAAGCCCGCAACCGGAGACAGCAAGAAAGCGGCGGCTCCGGTCGCGAAGGTGACGCGTCTTTCTCCCTACGATGTGGCACCCGCCATCGGCGCGGGCGCAAAGCCATTCACCATTGGCACGCCACAAGGTGCCGCAGCGAACCCACCGGTCGCCCTCGGGGCCTGGTTGAAACCCTATCTCGCCGACGGCAAGTCGGCGCCTTCCAAGGAGGCCCTCGCCGAGGCGGATGCGCGGCTCCGGAGGTTTGCACCACGTGGCGTTTTCTTGCGTATCGAACTGGACCAGCAGATCTGGCTGAACTGGGGTCTTGGGGATTCCATTCCGGCACTGATCAACAGTCGGGACACGCTGGTTGCCACCCAGCCCGTACAGGTCGCCGCACGATTCGCCGAGGTGGATCAGTTGCATCTCGGTGGTCTGCTGTGGCCGGAGGCCGCCGGACGCTGGGCACAGACGGCCTACCTGACCCGCGAGGGCGTCGGCCGTGGGCAGGTCATCCTGTTCCCCAACGAGCCCGAGTTCCGAGGTTGGACGCTTGGGACCCGCCGCCTGCTGGTCCAGGCGATCGTCGCCGGTCCGGGGCTGGGGACGCGCTGGTCACGTCCATGGTAGATCTGCACCACCCATGAGGAGACGATGATGGACTGGGGACTCGACAATCGATTGAATCGCATCCTGAAGCCGGAGACCGGTCGGACGGTGATGCTCGCCATCGACCACGGATATTTTCTTGGACCGACATCGGGACTCGAGCGACCGGGTGAAACCATCGAGCCGCTCTTGCCCTACGCGGATTCTCTGATGTTGACACGGGGCGTCCTGCGTCGCTGCGTGCCTTCGCAGACGGACATTCCGATCGTCCTACGGATGTCAGGTGGCACCAGCATCCTGACGGATCTTTCGAACGAAGGACTGACCGTCGCGATCGAGGATGCGATCCGACTAAACGTAAGTGCGATCACGCTCTCGATCTTTGTCGGTGCGGAGGGTGAGCGCGAGACCCTGCTGAACCTGGCAAAACTGGTCGACGCGGGGCGCCGCTACGGTCTGCCCGTACTGGCCGTGACCGCCGTCGGGAAAGAGATGACCCGCGACGCGCGCTATCTCGGTCTGGCGTGCCGGATCGCGGCGGAGCTCGGCGCCGATATGGTGAAGACCTATCACTGCGACGGTTTCGACGAGATCGTGCGTGGCACGCCGGTGCCGATCGTCATCGCCGGCGGAAAGAAGATCGAAGAACGTGCCGCGATCGAGCTGGCGCACCGTGCCATTGCCGACGGCGCGTCGGGCGTCGACATGGGTCGCAATATCTTCCAGTCCGACTGCCCCGTGGGGATGATCCGCGCGGTGCGCGCGGTGGTCCACGAGGGTGTCGATGTGAAGGACGCCCTCGAAATCTATCGGGCGGAAAAAGGATAGATCCCGAAATGGGCAGCATGAAGGTCGCCGTCTACCACCGGAACGACGATATCCGTCTCGAGGAGCGAGAGCGGCCATCGATCTCGAACGGGGAGCTTCTGGTTCGGGTCGAGGCCAGCGGCATATGTGGTTCCGATGTCATGGAGTGGTACCGGCAGCCTCAGGCACCCCTCGTCCTCGGCCACGAGATCAGCGGCATCGTCGAGTCGGTAGGAGAGGGTGTGACGGATTTCGCCGTCGGCGATCGCGTCTGCACCACGCACCACGTGCCGTGCGGCAACTGTCGCGACTGTCGCCGGGGTTCTCAACACGTGTGCGAGACCCTGCACCGCACGAGGTTTGATCCCGGCGGCTTCAGCGAGTTCGTTCGTCTGCCGGAGATCAACGTACGCCTGGGGACATTCAAACTGCCGAACGACGTCAGTTTCGTTCAGGCGTCCTTCGTGGAACCGCTGGCCTGTGTCATCCGTGGACAACGACTGGCAAGTGTCGGCGTGGATTCCGACGACAGCGTCCTGGTGCTGGGCTCGGGAATCTCCGGGATCCTCCACCTTCAGTGGGCCGGGTCTCGAGGTATCAAGCGTCTATTCGCCGCCGATGTTCATCCGTACCGTATGGAGATGGCAACGCGATTCTCGGCTCAACGGGTCTTCGACGCGCGTGATCCCATCGTGGACGCCGTGCGTGATGCCAACAACGGCCGTCTCGTCGATCGTGTGGTGATCTGCACCGGCGCCGATGCCGCGTTTGCTCAGGCGTTACGGCTTGTTGCGCCAGGTGGTTCGATCCTGGTCTTCGCGACACCGGCACCGGGCCGCAACGCGGATCTTCCACTCAACGACTTGTGGAAGCGTGGAATCTCGCTGGTGTTCTCCTACGCAGGACCACCGACGGAGATGCGACAGGCGCTGGACGCGATCGCAACTCGGGAGATCGACGTCGACGGAATGGTCAGTCACCGATTGTCGCTGGCCGAAACGGGGCAGGGGTTTCAGCTCACCGCAAATGCAGGGGAGTCGCTCAAGGTCATCGTGGAGCCTCACCGTCTTCATCCTCGCCGATGAGTTCTTCCTTCTCTCGCGACGCCGATGTCGCCTTGACCTGAGCCTTCGCAAGGCGGCGACGAAGCTTCTCGACGTTCTCGCGAGTCGCTTTCAGTTGCGACACGACTGCGGGGAGCGAATCGCTCAGCGCAGGATCCTCCAGGGCGGCGACATGCGAGGCCTCCAGCTCCACCAACTCTTGCTCGGTCACGCGAAGTGTCTCTTCGATCTTCTTTGAGGTCTTGTCCGCCTGCTCCTGAGCGTCGACCGCCTTCGCGATCTCTGCAGGTCGACCACTCTCGGGATCCGTATCGAGGTCGAGCTCCGAACAGGCGAGCACGAACGCGAGCACGCCTACCTCGCGGGCCAGATCGTCCATCGACCCTTCGATCGCGCTGATGGGTCTGTCATCCTGCAAGGCAAACGGCGCGAGCACCACCGACGCGTCTCCCGAACGCTCGATGATCATCTCGACGGTCGGGTCCGCCACGATGATCGGCTCGGCATCGATGCGCGCGTGTCCCAGCTCCTCGCGAACGCGGCGGATCTGATCTTCCGGGTCCTCGTCGGGGTTGGCCGGTACGAAAAGGCGGATGCGTGCGGCCTCCAGATGACGACTCCGCGTCATCAGATAGCTCATCAAGACCATCCAGTTGCCGGTGGCGTTCTCGCGATACCAGACGTCGATCCGCCGCTTTGACGGTTTCGTCTGCTCGATGGCGGCGAAATCGTTGGGCCCCGCCGCCAGCAGCACGACGTGACAGTCGTTGCGGAGGGCGGTGCGCACGTACCGCCCGTAGGAGGCCAGGCCCGGACGATCGGGCACATCGTCGTTGTGGTCGTACCAGTTGAGGAGAACGGTATTCGCCCACAGGGGGCCGATCCCGTGGGATTGCAGGAGGACTCCCAGTTCTCGATCGACATCGGCGGCCAGGATCGTTCTTGAGAAGACCGGGACGTTGGCGTCACGCAGTTCCTTGCGAATCGTCTTCTCGACCTCCTGTCGCTCTTCCTCCGCTCTGGGGCCCGCTCGATCGAACAACAGTTTGACCATCGTCGTATAGCCACTGTTGCCCTCGAGCCACGAGGCGAATCGTGCAAGACGTCTGCGACGACGTGGATCATCGGTGAATGCCAGGATCACCGGTCGCCAATCGCGTTGTTGGACGGAGTCGTGTGCGATGGCGTGAAGGTCATCTCGGACTCTTTGCATACGATGAGATCGTTCGCTATCCGCCCAGCGTTCGACCCCCCCACGACGCCGGATGTACTGGTGGATGCCGTAGAGGACGGCCACGGCACCGACGGCGGCCAGCGGTTGGATCGCCAGCATGACGCCGGCGCAGGCGATGGCACCGGCGAGACTGAGTCGCTGATTGAACCAGCGGAAGCGGGGTCGGAAAGAAGGACTGTTGGCGCGAGCCTCGTACCAGGTTGCGTAATTGAGAAGACCGTACGAGATGAGGAAGAACATCGAGACAATCGGTGCGATCAGGTTCAACTGGCCGATGGCAATCGTGGCGCTTGCGATCACCAGAGAAAACAGCACCCCTCGACGCGGGTTCTCATTGGCGCCGTGACCCAGCGCGAAGGGTGTCAGGAGAGGGAACACGCGATCTCGGGCGAGAGACTGCAGGATTCGCGGCGCTCCGAGGAACGACGCGAGGGCCGAGGACAAGGTCGCCGCGATGACACCGGCGTCGACGAGCCAGGCCACCGACGAGACGCGCCGCATCGCGCCGAAGTCAGAAACCAGTTCGTGACCGGGAACGGTGGCGGCGAACGCGAAGGCGACCGCCAGATAGACGACGATCGAGATTCCGACGGCAAGAAACGTCCCGGTCGGTAGCGAGCGCCCCGGGTTCTTCAGGTCCCCGGACATGCTGACGCCCTGGGTGAAGCCGGTGACCGCAGGGAAGAAGATCGCAAAGATCACCCAGAACGGTGGGCCGACGCCCGGCCCGAAGTTCTGCTGGAGCAGTTGTCCGTCCCAGGCCTCGAACGCACCGACGAAGAACGCGACGATGGCCGCCACGAGAACGCCCATGACGACGTACTGAAACCGCGTCGCCCAATCGGATCCCAGCCAGGCGAGCGTGAACAGCATTGCAACCGCGGCTGCCGCGATGGCCTGCGGCGCCCAGGCGGCAGTCAGGCCACCGAGAACCGAGACCGCCTCACCGAAGCCGATGGCGTAGAACGCGATCGAGACGGACTGGGCAAGGAACAGGACGATGCCCAGCGCCCCGCCGAACCCGATACCGAGGGTTCGCGAGATCAGGTAGTAGTCGCCGCCGCCGCGTACTCGGAGATTCGTCGCGATGGCGGAGAGGCTGATGCTCGTCAGGATCGAGATCGTGTTGGCGATCAGGATGATGACCAGCGCGCGACCGAGACCGGCGGCACCGACGACGTAGCCCAGGCGCAGAAAGAGGATGATGCCCAGGATCGTCAGCACGCTGGGCGTGAAGACGCCGGCGAACGTCCCCAGGGAGCCGCCTGAACGCTCTTCCGTTACTGCCAAGAGAACCGTCGGTCAGGCTTAGCTGCCGGAACGGCGCCGCGGCGCCTCCTGCCGGGTCTGAGATCGTGGCCCCAGGAGCCTGCGTGCTTCGTCACGAAACTCATCCTGGTCGAGCGGCTTCATGAGGCATACATCAGCTCCAGCGTCCATCATCCGTCGAACACGCTCGGTGTCGCCACCGGTGATCGCCATGATACCCGCATTGCGGGTCGCGTCATGATTGCGAAGCGAGCGACAGAGTTGGATCCCGTCCACGTTGGGCATCATGATGTCGACGATGATCAGGTCCGGCATCAACTCGCCGGCCTTGATTCCGGCATCGTAGCCGTCCTCTGCCTGTTCGACGACGATGTCCGGCTGGATCTCGAGCAGCCAGCGTGAAATCAGAGTGCGAATATCGGCATCGTCGTCGACCACCATCGCCGTCCGTGGGACCGCGCTCCCTCGGAAGAACGATTCATCGACGGGCATCTCGAACTTGGCCAGGAAATTTCGGAATTCCGTCGCCAGGACGCGATAGTGTCCACCAGGCGTGCAGAACGCCAGAAGTTTTCCCGACTTGATCCACTTGAGGACACCGTCGTTGCTGACCGCGCAGTAATCCGCGACCTCCGAGGTTGTTAGGAATCTACGGTTCGGATCGGTCTTTTGTGCCATGACCAAGCCCTCCGAATGGTTCTCCTCCCTGAGCCAGAAACACTAACTACCCAAACTGCGCGGCGTGTCGCTTCGCATCCGCGTCCATTAATTTCGAGTCAGTCAATTAACTTTCACGACGACGGCTGCCGCCGTATCGCCTGCTGCGCAACCCACGAAGAGGCCATGCCCGCCGCCGTTCATTGCCAGCTCTTCGATCATCTCGATCACGAGCCGCGTGCCGGTAGGACCCTGCGGGTGACCGAAGACCAAGCTTGACCCGAAGCGATTGAATCCTTCAATCTCCAGACCCATCTCTCGCGCAAAGTAGATGTCGTTGACCGCGAACGGGTTGTGCGTCTTGACGACGGACACGTCCTTGATTCCGATCCCGGCCGAGTCGAGCGCCGCGCGGGCGGCGGGCACGGTGGCCTTCGCCATGAAGCCCTTCTTCGTGCGGCCCTGCCCGTACGACACGAGTTGGACCTCGATCTTGTCGTCCCGGGAGAGTTCCTTCGCTTGCTCTCTCGTCGAGACGACGATGCCGCAATTGCCGTCCGCCGGATGGGTCTGACTTCCAAAGGTCACGGTTCCGTCGGGCATCACCGGTCGCAGCGCCGCCAGGCCATCCGCCGACGTCTCGAACACGCCCTCGTCCGTCTCGACGCTGGCCAGGGTCTTGCGACCGCGGGCATCCTTCACTTCGAAGGGGGAGATCATGTACCTATTCTGGAACGCGCGATTGTCGGCGAGTGCGTCTTTGTATTGATTGTAGCGGATCAGCGTGCAACGATCCTGTTCCTCTCGGCTGATCTCGGACTCTTTTGCCACATTCTCGGCCGTCTGAAGCATCGCATTCCTTGCCCAGGGGTCGTTGCCGAAGCTATCCATGACCCAATCTTCTTTCTGCCCGGTGCCACCGGGGCCCGCAGGATTGGGGTAGTAGATGTGGGGGCCGTTGCTGCAACGGTCTGCGGTGACACTGAGGACCGATCGAGAGCCGGAGGTCTCCACTTCGCCGGCGGCGGTTGCCAGCGCTCGGGCTCCGGTGGCGCAGGCCTGCGAGACCATCGTCCCACTGATCTTGTCGTTGCCGATCAGCGCCGACAACCACGGGCCGCCGTACATGCCGCTCTTCTGCGGAACCGTCGTACCCAGCACGATGCTGTCGAAGACCTCTGCAGAGATCTTCCGTTGCTCCAGAGCATGTCGTGTCGCCTGGGCCGCAAGCGAGATCGCATGGACATTGGCGAGGTTACCCTGCCACTTGCAGAAGGGAGTGCTCCAGTAGCCGCCGTAGGGAACATAGCTGCTCTCGAAACGCATCTTTCTCCTCGTCGGGGACGCCCCGAGGTCCCGGCCAGGTTTTCTGGTTGAGTCTGGACGCCCACTAAATTGTAGCGGAAACGCCCCGTTCCTCCCATGTCGAGGGCTTGCCCTGCCGTCGATATCGGGGTAGAGAGGAAGGGATGAACACCCGCCCCGCAGGAAAATCGCCGACCGCCGGGAAATTCCTCGCCACGGGTCTGCTCGTGACGCTGACGATCGTGGGCTGCAGCACCGGCGGCCCGACGACACCGGCCCGCTATGTCGCCTCGCTCGAGAACACGGCGACGACCGGAGCCGACGCCGCGTCGATCCAGTACGTCGGGCTCCAGAGCTGTCGCTCGTGTCATCTCGGTAAGGCGGCCACGTTCTCGGCGACCGGGATGGGACGATCCTTTGGGCCGATGGAGGCCGGGATGATTCGCGCCGACTTCGTGGACAACAACACATTTGTCGATGAGACCGGCGGACTTCACTACACGATGACCGAGCGAGACGGTCAGTACTTCCAACGGGAGTCGCTGTTGGACGGCCAGTCGCGACCCTACAACGTCGTCGAGCATCGACTGATCTACTGGGTCGGGTCCAACCATCACAGTCGGGGCTACGTGCTGGAACGAGAGGGACGGTTATTCCAGGCACCGGTCTGTTGGTATCCGCAGACGGAAGCCTGGGATTTCTGTCCAGGCTTCGATAAGCACAACGAGCATTTCGTGCGCGAGACATCTCAATCCTGCGTGTTCTGTCACAACGCCGTGATGGTGGCTGAGGAGGGCGAGCGCAATCGCTTCCGTGAACCGATCCCTCACGGGATCGATTGTGAACGTTGCCACGGTCCGGGTTCGCTCCACGCCGACCGCTGGAGTGACGGGGACCACACACCCGACGGCGGGGTCGACCCTTCCATCGTTCACCCGCGCCGACTGGACGCCACGGGGCGCAACGAGATCTGTTACCAGTGCCATCTCGGCGACGCCCGTGCGACGGAACGGGTCTCACGTCACGGCTCGCAACTTGCCGACTATCGACCGGGTACACCTTTGCTCGATGTCATGGTGCCGTTCCGCTATCGACAACCCACGGAGTGGGATTTCGGTCTCTCGGCGCAGGCGGATCGGATGCTGCTAAGTCGATGTTTCACGGAGAGTGCCGGTAGGCTGGAGTGTGTGACCTGTCATGATCCCCACGTCACGACCTACGACGCCGATCGCCCACAAGACTTGTTTCAACGACGTTGTCTCTCGTGTCACGAGCTAGAGAGTTGCCTTGCGGATCCGGCGGCACGAGCCGCCACCGAACCGCTGGCCGACGACTGTGTGCAGTGCCACATGCGTCGCGCGGAACCCGACGATCAGCGCTTCACGGAGTTCACGGATCACTGGATTCGTACCAACATCGACGTGAAGGTAAAGGACCACCGAACGGAGTTCGACATCGAACCGGTGTTTCCCGATAGCTTCGCGACGCTGTCTGCCGGCGAGCAGGCCTATCACGAGGCGCGTGCTTTGTTTCTCCTGGCCGACGAGGCGCCCGGCAGCCAGCGCATGGCCATGCATGAACGTGCGGAGGTGCTGTTTGCGAAGACCCTCGACGAGGGGTTAGAGAGTCGTGACGTTCATTTCTTTCGCGGAAAGAACATGTTCAATATCGGCCGATTCGACGACGCCGAACCCTCGTTGCGACGTGCCCTCGAACTTGCGCCCTCCGATCCGGAGGCCTCCCTCACTCTCGGCCAGATCGTGTTGGCCCGTGGCGATCATGACGAGGCGTCGGATCTGTTCGGAGACATCCTCGCCACGGACCCGACCCATGTCGGCGCCCTCGCCGAAGCCGGGCGCGTCGATTTTGCGCGTGGGCGCAGGGATGCCGCGATGCGGCGTTTCGAACAGGCCGCGTCGCTGGAACCCGAGAGCGCGGACCTCCAGGTCAACTGGGGGATGGTCCTGGCCGCCGACGGTCAGTGGGAGGTTGCGGCAGAGCGGGCCGAGAGCGCCGTCCTGCTGGCCCCCAATTCCACCGAGACCTGGTCGTTCTACGTCAATGTGATGCGAGAAATGGGACGCGAGTCGGCGATGCGTCAGGGTCAGAACCGGCTTGAAGCGCTGCGCCGATAGTCGGCGACTTGCTGGCAGGGGAGACAGGAATCGAACCTGCAACCCCCGGTTTTGGAGACCGGTGCTCTGCCAATTGAGCTACTCCCCTGCAGGTCGAAGGCAGCAGGGTAACACACGGAAAACTTACCGGCGACGCCACGTCGCGCGGTGTTGAGGTTCCCGAACTTCCCGCCAATCGGGGAAGGACTTATGGGCACTCCAAGAGTGCACGAGTTACCCCTAATGATGTTGTACCACCGGAGCCCGATCCACAGGGATTTGTAGCCCGAACCAGGATGTGACGGACCGCCCCGGGCGAAAGCGCTTCGGTATCAACGGTCTGGGTGTCGGAGCCCGCGGATTCCAGACACGTAGCCGCAGCGGCGAAATCGTCTGCAGCACTCGAGGCGATCGTATCGTAGGTCAGTGAAAGTCCACCAGGGACAGCGGGTGCACTCCAGGTAATCGTGGTTGTACCGCTCCCGGACAACGCGACGTCCAGCGTCTCACCCGGAGGATTCCAGGCCTGCCCGTTGAGGGGTGCGCAGTCGTCGCCGTTGTCCGTGCCGTCGCTGTCGGCGTCCGGTTCAGTGATGATCGTCCGTACCTGATTGGAGGCGACGTTAGATTGCTGAGTCGTCGTTCCGTCTGGCCAGTCGACCATTATTTGATCGACCGTGACCGCCGAACCGATTCCAAAAAACGCTTCCGCAGGTTCCTGCCCCATAAAACTGGTTCCGGCAGTGATCAGGCGTGCCATCTCGAGTGCACCGATCGTGATCCGTACGACCGCGCCAATGGCCCGATGATTTGGCCCAGCCAGTCGAGGTTTGATCACGATGTAGTTGTTTGTTGATGCATCAACGCCTTGATTGTCCAGGAGCCGCAATGCATGCGGTTGCACGGCAGAACCGTTGCACGTCTGGATAAGGTCCAGATCTCCATCACGGTCGTGATCGAACGCCAGCAGGGAGCTGCCCCAGTAAGTATCGTCGAATCCGCTCGTAGACGAGATATTGGTAAAGGCCAGAGGCGTCGTTGCCGAATTAAGAAAGAGTTTCGAAGGGTCAATCGGCCAGTATTCTCCCAGTGAAAACCCGTTGGTGGCTGCGATATCCAGCCAACCGTCGTTGTCGACATCCAGAGCCGTCGTACCCCAACCCCAGTCGCCGTCATGAACACCAAGAGACTGCGAGATTTCGCTGAAAACTAGATTGCCGGAAGTTGAATCGTTACGAAAAAACACGTTGTGCTTATCGACGGTATAAACATTCGTCACGTAAATGTCGAAGTCTCCGTCATTGTCCCAGTCAGCAAGACTCAGTCCCATATCGTTCATGACGTTATCGACGCCTGCGGCGATTGCCTGATCGGTGAACACACCCGTTCCGTCGTTGATCCAGAGATGGTTGCTATTGAAATCGATCGCCGAGTAAATATCCAACGCGCCGTCGCCGTCGAAATCATGCATCATTGCCTGCCAGTGGTTATTGGCAGTTTGCGGGATGCCAGAGCCGGCTCCTGCAGCCGTGAAAGTCCCGTTGGTGTTGTTGATCATCAGCCGTGTGGGACCCGCCCACTCACTGATTAACAGATCCAACCAACCATCCCCATTGATATCGCCGGCGCTCATGCCTGCAGAATGCGGCTCAGGAACTTCCGGAAACAACCCAGCCAGGCCTGCCGCAACGGTCACATCTTGAAACACCGCGTCGGCAACCTGCCGGAAGAGTCGAACACGAGCCAATCCTGCACAATCGCCCGGAAGTTCGAAACAGTCACTGGTCACGACCAGATCCAGTCGATGATCGCCGTCGTAGTCCACCCACAATGCGCCGCGAGCGGCTTGCATCGAAGCAACTCCGGCAGCAACGCCGATCTCCTCGAAGTTGCCGTCACCGAGATTGCGGTAGAGCAGATCGGCCATCCCGGATGCGGTAGGCACGAACAGATCGATATCGCCGTCGTCATCGAAGTCGGCGGCTGCGATGCCACTGCCCGAGCCTACTTCCTGGGCATAGGGACCGATGCCACGGCTGCTGGTTACCTCGACGAACTGCGCATCCCCGCGGACGGTTCCAAAAAACAGAACCATCGCGAATGACGTCAACAAGAGCGCTACAAACCGCTGGCGCAGTTGCGGTCGATTCATGCTCTCCCCCCCCAGGGTTTGCAAACATACTTGAGTGGTAACGTACCTAATTCACGGGGGGAAGCGGAAACTATTCAATTGCAACGAGATTATGGCGTGGTTTGGCCGCAACTCGCGCGATAGAGGCTCGTCGTCAGGTCTACCGGCGACGCCACGTCGCCCGGTGTCGAGACCGACCCTCCACCGCATACTTCGTCTCGTAGTTGGTCAAGGGGCCATCGACCGGCAGCGGGAACTCGGGCCCGCCAAACGTGTCGAGACGTTCGAAGGCCTCGTGATCCTCGAAGACGGGCTCCAGCGCCTCCCAGTAATCGTCGTGATCGGTCGCGACGTGGAGGCAGCCACCGGGGCGCAGCGTCCGCGCGAGATGTTCCGCGTTCTCCGTACGGAGGAAACGACGTTTCCGATGTCGCTTCTTCGGCCACGGATCGGGATAGAACACGTAGTACGCGTCGACGCTGGCGGTCGGGATACCACGGGCCACCACGTCGTTGGCATCCACCCGTGCGAAGCGGACGTTCTCGAGCGCTCTGCGGTCCGCCCGCTCCTCGGCCATCCGAAGGTACTTGTTGGCCCACTCGACGCCGAGATGCAGGACCTCTGGGCGGGCCTCGGCGGCGGACAGCAGAAAACGACCCTTGCCGATCCCGATCTCGATTTCGACGCGGCCTTCTCGACCGAAGATTTCACGCCAATCGCATCGCTCGACGATCCGTTCGGGATCCAATCGAAGCTTCGGGGCTCCACTCTTGACGACTCGTGCGCACATGGCGGCGAATTGTAGCGCGTTCTCTAGCGCCTGCGCAGCAGGAGCGGAACGCCTTCGCGACGCAGACGATCCAGCGGGTACACCGTGTCACGCCAGCGGACGCCACCGTCTCGCAGCGTCGCCCACATCGAACGCAGCATGGCGATCGGAATAATGACCGTCATGAACGGTGCGAGGATCACAGGCACGGGCCCCCAACCCAAGGCGAAGCCGATCACTGCCGCCGGCAAGAGCGTCGTCAGGAATGCCGCACTGGCAAGAAAACCCGCAGGCGACATGTGCAGCCAACCCAGCCAGCCGGCCAACCACGGGACCGTGACTCCCACGACGCCGACCAGATTGATCAGCACGCTGTAGTCGGCCATCGCGAAGCCGTTCTTGGATAGGACGCGGGTCATGGCGCGCGGGCTATCGGCCCAGCGAACCTTCACAGAATCGTGGGCCAGGTAGACCCGCGTGCGGAATCCTGCCCGTTGCAAGAGCATCCCCAGCTTCATGTCGTCGATGACCTCGTAGCGCAGAGCCTCATGCCCGCCGATGGCGTCGTACGCCTCACGCCGCACGAGATTGAACGCGCCGACCCCGCTGAAACCGAGGGGCTGGTCGCGGTTGGCGCGAGCGGCATGACCCAACACCAACAGCCCGAACGGAATCAGGGCCGCGTGACCCAGCCTCGTGCCCCGCTGCTCGCCGGGGAACAGCGTGACGTGGTGGGCCGCCGAGGCTTGCCCCGCGCGGATGGCACGGGAGAGGACGTCGGGGGTCACGGTCGTGTCGGCGTCGGCGAACAAGACCCACTCGCCGTTCGCCTGCGCGGCGCCGTGGTGGCAGGCGTGGGTCTTACCTAACCAACCGTCGGGCAGCGTCTCGATCGAAATCGCGGTTAGCCGATCATGTTGTCGCTCGAGGCTCTGCAGTCGCTCGTGGGTTCCGTCTGTGGAACGATCGTTGACGACGATCAGCTGGAGATCTACATCGCTTTGGTCCAGGAATCGCCGGATCGTCTCCTCGATCGAGGGGCCGTCGTCTCGGGTGGGAATCACCACCGAAACCGTGGGCACGGTTGCGGGTCGATCCAGGTCGTCCGACGACGGCAGTGGGCGGATGGCCGTCATGTTTCGCAAGGCGGTCACCGTAAACAGCAACCAGAACGCCGCGACCGCGTAGAGAAGAACGCTCACATCGCGATCGATCGGGTCGTCGGTCGCCCCTCGATCAGCCCGAGAAGATCTCCCACCAGATAGAGGGAGCCGGTGATCAGCACCGTGCCGGAAGGGCCCGCGGCGTCGTAGGCCTGTCGCAACGCCGATTCCTGCGAGACGCAGACGTCGACGCGTCGGAAATGCTTGGCGGCGACAGCCTCCAGGCTCTCCGGTGCGACCCCGCGATCCACCAGCGGCCGCGTCAACACGACGTGATCCGCGTGTCGCGCCAGGGGGGCGAACAGCGTCTCCGGATCCTTGCCCGACGTGGCACCGAAGACGATCACGGCCGGCCCCTTCAGCGGTGTCCGTGCCAGGTAGCTATTCAGCGCCGCAAGCCCGGCCGGGTTGTGTGCGGCATCCAGGAGCAGGTTTGGATGAGCCGACGTTGCGGCCATCGATTGAAGTCGCCCCGGCCACCGCACCACCGCAAGCCCGTCGCGTACGGCGCCTGCATCGATGGGGGTCCCGGTAACCTTCAGGAACTCCTCCAGCGCCAGGACCGCGATGCGCGCGTTGAATCGCTGGTGGTCTCCCGCCAACCGGACCCGTAGGTCGTCATAGCGTCGGTTGTCTCCGACCAGGGAGAATCGATCTGCATCCTGGCCGACGACCTGCAGCTGCTCCGACGCGCGGATCAGACGTGCACCTCGCTCGTCGCACGTATCGCCAAGGATCGATCGACCCTCGGGTTGTTCGACTCCGCTGATCAGTGTCTGCCCGGGTTTGACGATGCCCGCCTTCTCATACGCGATATGCATCAGCGTCGGGCCGAGGGTCTTGGTGTGATCCAGATCCAACGAGACCACCACCGCCACCGGCGAGTCCACGACGTTGGTCGCGTCCAGTCGTCCACCCAGGCCGACCTCCAGCAAGCCGGCCTGCATCCCGCGATCGGCAAAGGACTGCAAAGCGCAGGCGGTCAGCACCTCGAAGAATGATGGATGTGCCGCGAGCGCGCCGCTGCTCAATCCCTCGTCGATGGCGTGACGAATGAAGCGGAGGATCTCGTCCAGCGACCGATCATCGATATCGTCGCCGTCTATCCGGATCCGCTCGTTGGGACGCACGAGATGGGGAGAGGTGTACATCCCGGTCGTCAGGCCGTGGGCGCGGAGCATCGCGTCCAGCATGGCGACCACCGATCCCTTCCCGTTGGTGCCGCCGACATGGATGTAGGGGAGCTGTCGATCGGGTCGGCCCAGATGGGCCAACAGGGCGCGGATATTATCCAAACCCAGCTTTACGCCAAAGTGGCGGAGTCCGTAGAGCCAGTCGAGCATCGTATCTTCTTTATGTAGCACAGCCGGGGTTTTGCATCGAGCGGCCCCACAAGGAACAATGGCGCCATGATTCAGCAGGCCGCGACGAATCCCGCGCCTTCGTGGCTGACCGGGGCCCTGCTGTCCATCGGTGTCATTGCCGTGGTTCTGTTGACCGTTGGCGCGATCGACACGCCCTTGATGGACCCCGACGAGGCGCGATTCGCCCAGACCTCGTTGGAAATGAGCGAGAGCGGTGACCTGGTCGTACCCCGGTTCGAGGGACGTCCGCGAGTCGTCAAGCCGCCTCTCTTGCACTGGATCCAGGCGTTCCTCTTCCGTCATCTTGGCTTCAGCGAGTGGCTGGCCCGCGTCCCAGCCATCGCTTCCACATGGCTATCTCTATGGATCGTGGCGGCGATCGGCTGGAAGCGTTGGGGGAGTCTCGGAGCCGTCTGGGCGCCGGCGATCTTCATCACCTCGCCGCTGGTGTTCGTCATGGGACGGATTGGAACGATCGACAGCCTCCTGTCGGTGCATATCCTCGCGGCCGTCGCCGTGGATCTTCTTCTACCGCGAGATCATCGTCATCGAAGCGTCCTGATCGGGGGGCTTCTGGGGCTGGCGTTCCTGGCCAAGGGTCCCATCGGAATCGGGTTGCCCCTCCTGATCGTCCTGGCGGGTCGAACGGCGACCGGTCGCCCTCTCCTCCCAAACATCACCGGGTTCCTCAAGGGGATGGGAAGTTGGGGGGTGATCGTCCTTCCATGGGGCGTGGCATTCGGCAATCGCCTCGGTTGGTCAGAAGTCGCCGCCCTGCTCGACACGGAAGTGATCCAGCGATATGTCGAGCAGGAGAGCCACGCACGACCGTTCTGGTTTTACGGCCTGGTCGTCGCCGTGGGGTTTCTCCCCTGGGTGGTTCCCTTGCTCCACGCCGTGGGACGGCTCATTCGCTACCCCCGTGACCCGGCGACCTCCACGACACGCTACGCGTTGGCAGGCCTGCTGATGGGAACCGTTCTTCTGTCCTTCAGCGAGGGCAAGTTGCCCAGCTACTTTCTTCCGCTGGCACCCCTGGTCGCGATGATCGCCGCATGGCAAGTCGGGCGGCAGTGCGCACGAAACCAGCCCGGTCTCCCGGAACTAGCTCTCATCATTCAAGGTGGCGTCCTCGCCACCGCGGCGGTTCTGGGTGGCGTTCGGCAAGACCCGGGCGCGATCCGCCAGGTCCTCTGGATCGTTGCCGGCGCCTTCGCCGCGATGGTGATCGTCGGTGGGGTGGGTTACTGGAGACGACAGGTCTGGCCGATCTATACCGCCAATGCGGCGGCCGCGGCGGCGATCCTGTTGGCGATCGGCGGGTTTCTACACCCGGAGTTGGGTGCACGCCATTCGGCACGAGATCTCGTGGAGCACTATCCAGCGATTCGCGAGACAACGAACCTCCGACGGGTCGCCATGAAGCTCCCCAGTCTGACTCTCTATAGTGGGCGGATCCCTGTGGAGCTGGAACTGGTGGGCGTGTCAGACATCGTCAACGATGCCGAGAAACCTGTGGGCCTATGGATATTCGATCGGCGGGACTTCGAATCCCTCGACCCCGCCACCCGTCGCCGATTCCGCACCCTCGGCAAGAGTGGGAAGTACGTCGCCCTCGCGACCCACCCGCTTCCGCCGCCACCCTAACTTGACGCACTTATGGGTGCCGGTTAGGGTTGAGGTCGGGTATCAGGGAGGCAGTTGGGCGCACATGGCGTGGTTCAAAAAAGAAAAGACACCGAAGCAGCCGCAGGTCGAACGTCGACTGCGGATGCCCGAGGGTTTGTGGGTCAAGTGCTCCGCCTGCAAGGAGATGGTCTACAAGAAGGAAGTCGTTCTCAACGCCAACGTCTGCCCCAAGTGCAACTATCACTTCAGGATCAGTGCCCGGGAACGATTGGCGATGTTGTTGGACGATGGAGAGTCGGTCGAGTTCGACCAGGATATCGGCCCGAGGGATGCGCTGAACTTCGCGGACACGAAGAAGTACTCCGACCGCATCAAGACCTATCAGCAACGGACCGGACTGAAGGACGCTCTCGTCTCCTCGGCAGGGAAGATCGGTGGCCACCCGGTCGTCGTCGCCGTGATGGAATACGGCTTCATGGGCGGCTCGATGGGAAGTGTGGTCGGTGAGAAGGTGACCCGTTGCGCCGAGAGGGCGCTGCGCGATCGCTGTCCACTGATCGTGTTCAGTTGTTCCGGTGGTGCCCGGATGCAAGAAGGGGCGCTGTCGTTGATGCAGATGGCGAAGATCTCATCGGCGCTCGCGCGTCTCGACGAAGCCGGGCTGCCGTACATCGCCGTGTTGACCGACCCGACGACCGGCGGTGTCACCGCCTCCTTCGCGATGTTGGGAGATCTGAATCTGGCGGAGCCGCGGGCGCTGATCGGATTCGCGGGGCCGCGAGTGATCGAACAGACGATCCGGCAAAAGCTACCCGAGGGATTCCAGCGAAGCGAGTTCCTCTTCGAGCACGGGATGATCGATCAGGTCGTGGAACGGAGCCGGTTGCGAGAGGTCCTGACTCGGGCCTTCGATTTCATGATGCCCGGCGACGGCGCGGGGATTACGCCGCAGTAGCCCCGCCGGCGACAGCTTTTTACAGTTCTGCCTGCAACCAAATACGAGCCGGTGCGTAGTTTATTGCAGAGGCGAAACACTCCCTCTGTTTGGATGCCTCCGGCACAAGAGAAAAGCCCCTCCTCCTGCGCCGGAGGCGTCTTTTACGCCCGCGAGTCCCAAAGCGGGTCGGGAACTCCGGCCACGTGGTTCTCGTAGCGAGCCATCACGAACAACCCATCGGACAGGCGGTTCAGATACGGCAGGGTCTGGGCCCCGACGGCCTCTTCTCCCATCAGCGTGACGAGCAGGCGCTCCGCCCGCCGACAGAGGGTTCGCGCGACGTGGAGCGCGGCGGCGGTCGGTGTCCCTCCGGGCAGGATAAAGTTCTCCAGTTCGCCTACCTCCCCGTTGAGATCGTCGATCAGGGACTCCAGGGCATCGACATGTCGCTTCTCGATCTGAGGGACCTTCAGGGTCTCCTTGTCCTCCTCGAGGATCGCCAGGTCCGAGCCAAGATGGAACAACTCGTTCTGGATGCGGCGAAGGACCGGCGTCAACTTCTTACTGGTTCCATGGGAGAGCGCCACGCCCAACATCGAGTTCAGTTCATCGACGGTTCCGAATACTTCGATCCGCAACGTGTCCTTTCGAACCCGTTGCCCGCCGACGAGGCTGGTCTCACCGCGGTCGCCACCGCGGGTATAGATGCGAGTGATCTTGGGCATGCCATCTCCTTGAGGGGCGCCGTCGTCGGTTCATCCGCCGGCGCCGGCTCTCAGTCCGGCATGATAGCGTCCAGGTAGTCGGCGATCTCGTCGGCGTCGTCGCTCGCCAGCGCGAGACGGTCGACGAGGCCCGGCGTCTTGGGTGCAACGGTCGGCGCAGGAGTCGGCGCAGGAGTCGGTTCAGGGGTGGGTGCAGGCACCGGTGGCGCGGCGCGATCGATAGCCAAGTGGGCCGGTGGATTGATCTCCTCGGGAAGAAACCGTTTGACGGTTTCCAGGAGGATCTCGTTGCTGAATGGCTTCTCCAGGTACTCGTCACATTTGTGCTTGTGGGTGGCTTCCTGTCGGTACTTCCGTCCCTTGTAGAACGCCGTCATGATGATCACGGCATGATCGGCGCCGTGCTCGGTCTCTTTGAGTTCTCGGCAGACCTCGAATCCGTGCTTCTTGGGAAGCATCGCCTCGACAAACGTGACATCGGGTTGGATCGCGTGGAAGGCCTCGATGGCCGCTTCGCCATCGTAGGCCACAGCCACACGGTAGCCGGCTCCCTTGAGAGTCTTCTTGATCGACTCTACGCTCCGAGGATCGTAGTCGATGAGTAGTATCGTATAATCTGACATGCCCGACCCGAACGCGGCCGACGATCTATCGGCTTGGTTCCAAATGCAACGGACGACCCCCTGGCGAGTCGTCTCCGGTACTCCAATTCAGAAGATAAGTGCCGCAGCTAGGGCTTTCAAGTGACACCGACGGCTTATGACGATCCGCTAAACTCCCACAAAAACGACGATTGTCCGTGGCTGGCGGCAATCCGGGTCGGGGCTGCGGCTCTGCCACGGGTTCCGACCGCCCCCACGCTGTTCCACGAACGCCGAATCGATGGCTGGATCGAGGGGGCCGGATCCGGCCCACTACGAGAATTCGTGGGCACCCAGTCCGGACTCTCCATCGATTTCTGGAGCAAAGAGTCGCCGTGGCACCGATTTCGGGCGGGGGTCGGCGTCGAGGAGATCCCGGCGGTCGTCGCCGATTGGATCGACCCCGAGAATTCGTCTCACGGTTCGAGTGGGGTCTCGTCCGACGAGGACGGCTGGACCACGAAATTCCGTCGGCAGTTCCCGGCCCTGCGTTGGGAAGTCGAATCGGCGATCGACGCGATTGAGGGCGGTCCCGCGGACCTCAGGGCTCGTGTTCGGTGGGTCGGATTCGATCAGATTGCCATCGGAGCCGGTGGCGGAGAGGAGCCGTGGCGGGATCGTCGTCAGGGCTCTCGTGTCCGAGTCGAGGCCTGGCACCCAGACTACGGGGTTGTCGCTGTTCGGGAGCGCGTCCTGGAGTCGGTCGAAGGTTGGGGCGCGGCGCTCGGTGCCGAGGCGATGGCGAGAGGTCTGCAGGTGATCGACGCCGGAGGGGTTCGGATCGCCTCTGCGGGCACCCATAATTTTCTGCTAGGGCCTGCGATGGGTGGGGTCCTGGTCCACGAACTGGTGGGCCATGCTCTGGAAGGGGATGTGGCCACCCAAAGCTGGTTGGCTACCGGTCCGCCACTCCACCCACAGCTCCGCGTGATCGACGATCCGCGGCGCGGACGGGGAGCCTGGAGGCTCGACGACCAGGGGGTGGAAGCCCGAACGGTGGAACTCATTGCAGGGGGCCGGGTGGGGGAGCCGTTGCTGGATCTTCGACGGGCGGCCGAGCGGGGCGTTCCGTCCAACGGTCATGGCCGTCGAGCCGGCTATCGAGATCCGGTCCTGCCCCGAATGGGGGCGACCTATATCGACGCCGGCGACGACGATCCGAAAGGGATGATCGCCGACATCAAAGAGGGTCTCTACGTGAGGCGAATCGAGTCCGCGTCGACGGATCCGAAACGAGGCCGAGGTTCGTTTCGGGTCACGGAGTCCGATCGGATCGTGGGCGGCCGGTTGGCCCAACCCATCGCCCCGTTTCTTGTGGACGTCAATGGGATGACTCTACTCAGAGGCCCCTTACGGATCGGTCACGACTTGACCTTCGACACGACGGTTGGCTCTTGTCATAGGCATGGTCAACCCCTGGCCACGACCGTCGGCGGGCCGACAATCTGGTTAGGGTCGATGGAAATCAGAACTTAGAAAATTCGTTTATGACTTCATTCCTCTCAACTGACCATGGACCACCGATGCTGGCAACCACGGTACAACGACGTGGCGCAACATGACGATCCGGGAAGGAGCGCAACGACGTCGACGCTGGCTCGAGCGATCGGGCATCGTCGATGTCGAGCTCTATCGTCGTCACTCCGTCGTGATGGCGGTTCGACGGGACGGCGCCGGGCGATGGGAACGTCGAGACGGCGAGGATGTGGGGACGGCGATTCGTTGGGTTGATGACGACGGTCGGATCCGGTTTACCGCCGGCACCGGCGACGGACCCGCCCCCGAGACGGCGCATCCCCAATCTCTCATCGAGGAGCGGTCAAGCGGTGCGCCGTGGCGATCCGATCCCCAGGTCGACGGGCCGGTCGGCCCTCATCGTCAGGCCTACAACCCCATCGACCCCCTACGACAACTGGAGGAGGAACTCAGGCCACACCTCCCGGGGTCGGTTCGGATGGGAGATCGCCAGGTTGAAATCGCCCGGATCGACGAGGATTGGGAGGTGACCGGCGGTCGCGCCGGTCGTTCCAGGGACCGGTTCTGGTCGCGGGTTCAGTTCGAAGCCGAAGGAGAGACCGATCCACCACCTATAACCGTCAGTTCTCAGGATCCGTGGAGCGCCGTATGGGTGGCTCGGCAACGCTGTGCCGACTTTGAGGGGGGTGCCTCCCATCCCCGTTACCTTCTTCTCCCTCCGGAGCAGGCCGCGGCGTTGACCCGGCAGCTGGCGGGCTGGTGGTCCCGTCGAGCCGAATCCGGAGAACGAAATTCCGTGGGACCGGGTTGGGTGGTCAAGGACGACCCGTCCGATCCTCGGGGGACGATTCAAGCCCGTTTTGACGATGCCCTGTTTGAGACCCGGATCACCCGGTTGGCCGATGGTCGCAGGCTCGTCGCTGCGCTTCCCGAGGTCGGTGGACAGCGCCGCGGGAGTTTCCGGGATCCGCCCAGCGTCGCGCCGTGGCACCTGGTGGTCGAGCCTCAGACCGTCGCGCCAACTTCCGCCACCTGTGTCGCCACCGCAGCGACGCTTCAGGTCCTGGATGGGGAGCGCTGGGCCTTCGTCAACCGCCAGCGACACTGGAGCTTCTCCCCGGAGGAGTGGACTCGGCGTTGTGTGGGTGGGGTCGGCGGTGCCCTCACCACCCATATCGACGTGACGACCCCGGGATTGCTGATCGAACTCTGATCCGATCTCAGGGGAAGATCGGATCGAGGATCGCCAGGATCTCTTCTCCCAGCGGAAACCGCGGAAGCAACGTTCGGAGACGGGAGACCGTCCGCGGAACCCCCTCGAGATATCGTGGCTCCCCACGGGACGCGGCCTGGAAGCCGAAAGTTCCCAGTGCCTTCAACATTCTCTGTGCGGCCACCGGCTCGAGCCGTTCCTGGAACCGAGGGACCTCGTCGGCATCGAGACGATCTCGAACGAACGTCTCGATACCCACCGACACCCAATCGTCCGGTCGATCGAAGTAGGCGTCATACAGCCACGACGCCAGGTCGTAGCTGTCCGGCCCCCAACAGGCATCCTGCAGATCGACCAGCGCCAGATCGCCGCCATCGGACAGCACGATATTTCGTGAGTGGAAATCGCGGTGACAGAGCACCGGCTGCGGGCATCGTCCGGCCTCATCGGCCAGACGATGAAGAAGCGGCGTGAGGATTGCCGCCGGAGGCTGGACGTTTAGGTGGCCACCGATAAAGTGGGTGACGAAGAAGTCCATCTCCCGTCGAAAGCGCGTTCCGTCGAGACGGGGACCGTTTCGAAGATCGGAACCGGCCAGGACCGGAGTGCCCTGGTCGGCGATCCGGGCCGCCAGCTGAACCGCCGCCAACCAATCGGGCCGTCTCGTCGATCGTCGCAAGGATGCTTCGAGAGTGAGTTGACCCAGATCGGCCCACACGACGCAGCCGGGGTCGGGGTGAACCGACAGGACCTCTGCACAGGGAAGGTCTGCATCGACGAAAATTCGTTGTAGCCGCAGATCGTCGGTCTCACCCTTGAACGGGGTCCCGTAGTCCATGACCACGACGTCTTGACCCTCGTCCAGCCGGCAGCGATGGAATCGACGGGTGGAGGCGTCACCGGCCATCGCTTCGACGCCAACGAGTCTCGTCGATCCATCGGGTCGACCGAAGATGGCCTGAACCTCCGAACGCATCGTCTAGGTCTCGGGGGCCAGGGACCGTATGGCGAGGGTGCCTTCCTGCCGCCAGTTTCCACGATCGGCCGGCGGTATGCCGTCGTCGGCGACGATCCATCCATCGGTCATCTCGAACCCCGCGGGGAGTTCGACACCGGTGGTCACCACACAACGGGTCAGTCGGCAGCGGGGTCCCACCCAGGTCTCCGGCATGAGGATCGAGTTCTCCACGAAACTCTCTTCGCCGACGCGGGTCGCGAAGCCGACGGCGACCTGTCCACGAAGTGTCGCCGTGCTATCCACGTCCGCACCGGCTCCGCGACAGACCAGGGCGTCCTCCTCGTGATGGATCCCATCGTGTTCGCCGATCTCGAGTTCCTGCTCGGCCAACGCCGCCATGAGTTGCAACGACCCATCGAGGTAGGCCCGTGGCGAGCCGACGTCCCACCAGAACCCGCGATGCAGAACGGATCCCAATCGTCCTTCTGCCGCAAGCGGTCGATAGAGCGTCGGGACGATTTCGCACGGCATGCCGAAGGGGATTCGCTCCAGAAGCGACTCATCGAGCACATGACAGCCCGTGAACATCTCCTGTTCGCAGGAGACACCTTCGGCCGTCGGCGGTTCGCCGGCGATCGAGTGGACTCGGCCCAACCCATCGACGTCCAGGTTCGAGTAGCCTTCACGCCTGGGACCGGTGACGAGTGTCGCGGCGGCGTCGGAGTCCATGTGGGCGTCGTAGGCCCAGCGGATATCGATGTCGGAGACGAAGTCGGCGTTGAGGACCAGGATCGGACCGTCGCCCCGCAACTGGTCGGCGACGTTCCGCAATCCACCGGCGGTTCCCAGCAATACCGGTTCATGGGAGAAGAGGATCTCCATCGGTCCGTCGACATACTCGGAGCGTGCGACGGTCTGACGGATCACCTGGCCAAGGTGATGTTCGTTGATGACCACACGGTCGCATCCCGCTCGTTCCAGTCGGGCCAGTTGCTGCAGCAGCATCGGTCGCCCGAGGACGGGAATCGTCGGTTTCGGGTAGCGGTCGGTGAGTGGAGCCAGCCGGCGTCCCAACCCCGCGGCCAGAAGCATCGCCCTCATGGGCGATCTTCCTCCGCGATCAGGAGATCGCCGGGCTCTGTTCCCTGCTCACGATGAACGCTCTCCTGGAGGCGACGGTAGCTCGCCTTGATGTAACTCTCCGGGCCATAGCCCAGTCGGGCCGCCGCCGCGTCGATCAGGTCCCCGGGTCCCTCGAGCTCCACGTAACAACCCAGCGCGGTCTCATCCAGATAGATCTGAAGATCGTCGAGTCGGAAGGTCGTCCGGAACTTCTGATAGCGCCAACTCGGTCGAAAGCCGAGCCCCAGAAAGACCCGCTCGATCGCGTCACCGTCGGCGACGGCGGTCTCGTCTTCGAGGCGAACCTTGTGGCGGAACTCGCCCTTGACCTTCGACTTGAGGGTGAGGATCGATCGGCTCCCGGCCCGTCGCAATCTCAGGGTCTGTCCATTCTCGCGCACCGGATGATCGTCATGCTCGAAGAGAAGGTTGTCCTCGAAAACTCTGGGTGCCCCTTCGACGGCGCCCAACGCCCGAATCTTCTCCAGCGCCTCCGCAACGGAGGGAAACGCCAGCTTGATCTCGATCTCGGTGAGTGAATCCATGATGGGCCCCATCTTAAACCCAGCCGACCGCACGATCCATGCTCGATCGTAATCGACGATTCCGCGGTAGCATGATCCGCCGTGAGTTCGTCAAACACATCTCGGAGTGCGTGGGTCCGTGGTCCTGTCCTGGCAGGTCTCCTTCTTGGAGCGTCGTTCTACGTACCGGTGCCGCTCCTGCCGTTCGTGGCGTTCCTGCCGTTGCTGCGGTGGCTCGACGACGCATCGACTCGCTCCACGTCCAGCCGACTCTGGGGTGGCATCCTGTTCGGGACGGTCGGTTTCGCGATCGCCGCCCACTTCTTCCTGGCGGTCGTTCGGATCTCCTGGCTGGCGATCCCGCTTTACGTGGGGTTCGTCCTGCTCATTGCACTGCGGGTCGGTCTGACGGTGACCTGGATCGGGTGGTTAAGACGACGCACCGGCCTGGGCTACGGCATCCTGCTTCCGGCCACCTGGATCCCCGTCGAATGGTTGCAGACGTTTGGTGACTTGAGGATGAGCGGCGATCATGTCGGGCTAACCGTCGCCCAGTACCCGTTTCTCATTCAGATCGCCGACACGGTCGGACCCTACGGGGTCGGCGCATTCGCCCTGGCGGTCAACGGGTTGATCTACGACGGTTTCCTGGCGGCTCGAGACGGCGATTTCCGTCGGCCACGGATGGCGTTGGGACTCCTCCTGGTCGTGGTGCTGTCCTACGACGCATGGTGTTGGGTTCGTCCACTGCCCGAGGGCGAGTCCCTACGGGTCGCCATCGTCCAGCCCAACATCCCCATCGACGAGAAACACGACGAAGCCACCTCGACCCGACAGTTCGAGACACTGGCTCGATTGAGTCGGCAGGCCAGGCAGGACGGAGCGAGCTGGATCGTCTGGCCCGAGTCCGCGCGGCCCGGCCCGGTCTACCACTGGCTGCAGCACGACAGCACCTATCGCGCCGACGACGTCGCCGCCCTCGCCCGCGAACTGGATGTGACGATCCTGTTCGGTGCGGAATACGTGAGAGTGCGAACCCGCGAGGACTACGACCTGTTCAACGCGGCGATGGCGGTTGATCCCTCCGGCGGCTTGCAGCCCAGCTGGTACGGCAAACGGTATCTGGTGCCGTTTGCCGAACGGACGCCCTTCCGCTCACTCCTGGGGAGATTCGTCGACGGGAAGGAGGGGGAGTGGAAGTGGCTGGCAGGCGGCTTCGAGCCGGGGCCGGATCTGGCACCGGTCGATGTTCACGGCGTGCGGGCCGGTGTCGTCGTCTGTTTCGAACAACTCTTTCCCACGCTGTCGCGACGCATGAAACAGGACGGAGCAGAGTTCGGCGTCGTGATCACCAACGACGCGTGGTGGGGACGCACTCGATTCCAGCAGCATCAGGCGGATGCCTTACGCATGCGAGCGGTCGAGACGCGGAGTGACTTCGTGCGGGCGGCCAATACCGGAATCTCGGGTTTCTACGACGCGCGCGGGCGGATGTACCAGGCCACCGATACCTATGTCGAGGGCGTCGAGGTTCGCGACATCCGCCGCTCGGCACGACCGACGACCTATTCGCGAACGGGGGACTGGATCGTCGCTATTCTCGTGGCAGGTCTGATCGGTGCGTGGCTGCAGGCATTCCGTTCCACCCGGATTCGACCCAAATCCTTCGCTCGGTAGAGCGTCGGGTCCTTGATCAGTCCATCTGTTTTCGGAGGAACGCCGGGACGTCCAGATCATCCTTCATTTTCGAGAAGTTAGGAGTGAACCCGTCGTCGTTGGAGTCAAACTCGAGACTCTGGGACAGATCCGGGTTGTAGACTCGCTCTTCTCTTGAAGGTGCCGCGCTGACGGACGGCTCCGCTGGGGCCTTCGGTGGTGTCGCGGCCATGGGAGCCGCCATCTCCACACTGGGGTAGGCAGACGGCGTCGGTGCCGCCGACGTGTGCTGAGGCAGCCGTTCGGCGGTGGAATCCCCCATGAACCCCGTCGCGATGACGGTCACCTTGACGGTTCCCTGCTGGGCCCGATCGATCACCGTACCGAAGATGATGTTGGCGTCGGGATCCGCGGCCTCCTGAATGATCCGTGCGGATTCCGAGACCTCGTGGAGCGACATATCCTCTCCACCACTGATGTTGATCAAAACACCCTTGGCGCCGTGGATCGATGCCTCTTCCAGCAGCGGTGACGAGACCGCTCGTTGGGCCGCCTCGACCGCACGATGTTCGCCATCGGCGATGCCCGTGCCCATCAACGCCATGCCCATTCCGGACATCACCGACTTGACGTCGGCGAAGTCGAGGTTGATCTCGCCGGGAACCGTGATCAGGTCGGAGATCCCCTGGACCGCCTGTCGAAGGATGTCGTCGGCGATCATGAACGCCTCGTTCATCGGCGTTCCGGTCTCGACCGTGTGAAGCAACTTGTCGTTGGGAATCGTGATCACCGTATCGACGACCTGACGAAGCTCGTTCAGACCCTCTTCAGCCTGCATCCGGCGCCGCCGGCCCTCAAAATTGAACGGCAGAGTCACCACGGCGACCACCAGAGCGCCCAGTTCCTTGGCCAAATTGGCGATAATCGGTGCGGCACCGGTGCCGGTCCCGCCGCCCAGGCCCGTGGTGACAAACACCATATCGGCCCCGGAGAGCCCCTCGAGCACCTGTTCGGTGTCTTCCAGCGCGGAACTGCGGCCCACTTCTGGGTTTCCGCCGGCTCCGAGCCCCTTGGTGAGCTTGGCTCCCAGCTGCAGCTTGCGCGTCGCCAGGTTGGAGTGGAGCGCCTGGCAATCGGTGTTGGCGACAAGGAACTCCACGCCCTCGACACGGGAGGTGATCATACGGTTGACCGCATTTCCTCCACCACCGCCGACCCCGACGACCTTGATCATCGCGCGATTGATCTGCGCATCGTCGATGGAAATCTCCATCTCCTGCCCGTTGTCTTTCTTGTCATCCAATGTGATCATCTAGATCTCCCGGTCACGCACGGATTCCCCGCGCCATTATCACCCGAAACCGCTCAGAACATTTCAGAAATCCACGCCCTGAATCGACCTCCGACATTTCGCACGACACCCTGCGGCATGCTCATGGGCAGTCGACGTCGTGTCGACACCGTGGTGTGCTTCGCACTCCAGCAACCCATCCCGATCGAGGTCGCGTATTGCGGCCCGGCATTCGGCTCGATGAACCCCTCGACACCGAGGGGCTGTCCTAGACGGACCGGCATGTCGAAGGCCTGTTCGGCGATCTCGGTCATGCCGGGTAGGAGACTGCCGCCGCCGGTCAAAACGACTCCGGCGTTGAGCGTTCGGTCGAACCCTGCCCGCTGGATCTCGTCCCGGAACAGGGCGAAGAGCTCTTCCGCCCGGGGCTGCAGGATATCGGCCAGCACCTGATACGACAGGAGTCGGGGTTTCCGCCCTCCGACGGTGGGAACCTCGATGGCCTCCTGCTGATCGACGAGACCGCTCAGCGCGTAGCCATATTTCTTTTTCAGTCGCTCCGCGTCGGGGATCGGCGTCCTCAGGCCGACCGCCAGATCGTTGGTGAAGTGATCCCCACCGACCGGGAGAACGGCCGTATGCCAGATCGAGCCTCGTTCGAAGATAGCGAGGTCAGTGGTGCCACCTCCGATATCGATGACCGCAACCCCCAGCTCGCGTTCGTCATCGCTGAGAGTCGCCTCGGCGATGGCCAACTGTTGAAGGACCGTGTCCTGCACCTCGATGCCGGCCCGGTTGGTGCAGCTCACCAGGTTCTGGATCGAGGTCGACGCCGCCGTGATCACGTGGACGTTGGCCTCGAGTCGGGATCCCACGAGTCCCACCGGGCTGTGGATTCCGCCCTGATCGTCGAGGACGAACTCCTGTGGCAGGACGTGAAGGATCTCGCGATCCTGCGGGATGCTCACGGCGCGTGCCGCCTCCATCACGCGGTTGATGTCGTCCTGCCCGACGACACGCTCGCGTCCGCCCACCGCGATGACGCCGCGGCTGTTGAACGAACGGATGTGGCCCCCCGCAATTCCGATGGTGGCCTCGTTGATGGTGATGCCGGCCATCAGTTCGGCCTCCTCCACGGCGGCCTTGATCGCGTCGACCGTGGCGTCCATGTTGACGACCACACCCTTGCGCAATCCGCGGGAGACGGCCTCACCAAGGCCGACAATTTGCATCCCACCCTCGGGGAGCATCTCGCCGACGATGCAGCAGACCTGGCTCGTTCCGATGTCGAGTCCTACGACGTTTCGGCCATTCTTTCCCATACTCATGTGCCCTCTTGAAATCGGTTCTTTGAATTTGGCATGACGGCAATTCGGTCGCGCCAGCGCAGGTCCACGTAACGTGCCGGGCCAACGCGATGGGCGATCTCGCTTCGGAGACCGAGATAAGTGTTTACGTTGCGCTCGACTTGTTCGGGATCGAGCAGCAGGGGAGGACCTCCGTCGGATGTGCGTGCGACCACACGATCCCTCGAGGAGAGGTCAAGCTCCGACACCTGCGCAGCGAAAACCGGCGATGTACGGTTGAGTCGTTCGACCAGACTCACACCCATTCGTATTCTCTCGAGCAGCTGTTCGCGTGGCAGGCCGTCGACTCCGGTGATGACGGGTAGATTTGTGTCTGACGCGGTATCCGCCGGCCCGATCGCAAAACCGGTCTCGTCGATCATGTGCGGAACCCCATGGAGCAACACCCACGCGACCGGTTCTCGCTCGGTTATCGAGATCCGCATCGCCCTCGGCAACATGCGCTTGACCGAAGCCTCACGAACCCATGGATCCCGCTGCAACGTGTGCTCTATGTCGTCGAGCGATAGGTAGAACAGATTGCGACCATTGAACGGTGCCAATCGCGTGTGTAGCGCTTCGGCGGAACCGTGCTCGACGCCGCGAAGCTCGATGCGCTCCAGAGCAAATTCGTCACTTCGCAAGAAGTGATCGACCCCACGGAACGCCGCGTAGATCACGATGCTGGCGATGATGGCGTTGACCGTAGCGACCATCATGAATCGGAACAGGTTGCGCGTCAGGCGCTGCTTTCGCACACGACGATTGGCTCGTCGTCGCAGATAGCGATGATCCGGCTCGGCGAGGATGGGGCGGCGGATCGCCATCACGTCGCTCGCTTGCTACGGACGATCCGCGGTTGGCGCACCAGGGTGTCACCGATCTTCCAGACATCGCCCGCACCCAGCGTGACAATGACATCGCCATCCTGGAGTCGCTTGCGAAGATCGCGGACAACCGTTTCGTGATCGGGAATGTGCTGGACAGACTCATGACCTTGGCGTCGGATCTCGTCCGCGACCCGCTTGCCGTCGATGCCATCGATCGGGGCTTCACCGGCAGCGTAGATATCCGTGACGATCACGTGATCCGCCAGGAAGAACGCCCGGCCGAACTCTTCGAGTAGGGCCGCGGTGCGGCTGAATCGATGGGGCTGAAAGACGGCAATGGTTCGTGCCCCGAAGCCGTCGCGGATGGCGGCGAGCGTGACTTCGATCTCGGTCGGATGGTGACCGTAGTCATCCACAACGCGCGCCCCATCGATCTCGCCTCGAAACTGCATCCGTCGATCGACGCCACGGAAGCCGCGGAGCGCATTGGCGATTGCCTTGAACTCAAGATCGAACTCCAGCCCGACGGCGATGGAGGCGAGGCTGTTGAGGACCGCATGACGACCCGGTGTCTTGAGCGTGATCCGTCCGAGCGTCTCGCCGTCTGCGATCACGGTGAACCGAGTCTTGAACCCCTCGATCTCTACATCGGTGGCGACGACGTCCGCGTCGCTGGTCAGGCCATACGTGATGACCTTGCGATCGACTCGGGGGAGAATCGCCCGCACGTTCGGGTCGTCCAGGCAGACGACCGCCGCACCATAGAACGGGACACGCGAGAGAAAAGTGACGAACGAGTCCTGGATCTCGGCGAGCCCGGAATAGTGATCGAGATGCTCGCGATCGATATTGGTGACGACCGCGATGGTCGGCTTCATCTTGAGGAACGAACCGTCCGACTCGTCGGCCTCCGCGACCATCACGTCCCCTTGACCCAGCTTCGCGCCGGATCGAAGTTTTCCGACGCGACCGCCGATCACGACCGTCGGGTCCAGGTCTCCGGCATCGAGCACCTCGGCGACCATGGCGGTCGTTGAGGTCTTGCCGTGAGACCCTGCGACGGCGACGCCGTACTTGAGACGCATCAGTTCGGCGAGCATCTCTGCGCGGGGGATCACCGGGATGGCGAGGCGACGAGCCTCGACAACTTCGGGGTTGTCTTCCTTCACCGCGGAGGAGATCACCACCACATCGGCATCCTGAACATAGCGCGATTGATGCCCACGATGGACATCGGCTCCTAGCTTCTTGAGTCTTCGCGTGGACGGGTTCGTCGCGAGATCGGAGCCGGAGACCGGGTACCCCAGATTGGCCACAACCTCGGCGATGCCGCTCATACCAGAGCCGCCTATGCCGACGAAGTGGATGCGCTGAGCCTTACGAAACACGGTTGCCGACCTCCTCGCCATGAATCAGAGACTCGGCCAGATCGGTGATGCGGGTCGTCGCGTCCGGGTGGGCCAGACGCCGAGCTGCGTCTCCCATCCGTCCGAGAGCCTCGGGGTCCGCCAGCAGCTCCTTGAGTTGATCCTCAAGTTCTTCCGTCTCGAGTCGATCGTCGGCGATCATTCGCGCTGCACCGGCATCGACGACCGTCTGCGCGTTGTGTCTCTGATGATCGTCGGCTGCATGTGGGTAGGGAATCAGGATTGCCGCTCGACCGGCCGCTGCCAGTTCCGCGAGAGTCATGGCACCGGCTCGGCAGACGATCAGGTCCGCCGCGGCCAATCTCTCCGGCATATCGTCAAGGAACGGATGGACCTCGAACCGGTCCGACGGGTACGTCTCGTAGAAGCCTCGAACGGTCGCCAGATCGTTCTGTCCAGTCTGATGAACGACCCGGGGCGGGTTCTCCGTATTCGCGAGTCCACGAACCACCGGACCCATCGCCATGTTGATCGAGTGTGCGCCACGGCTGCCCCCGAAGATCAGGAGGCGAAGCGGGTCTCCGCCGGGATTGTCCTGCGCGCGGAAGAACTCGGCGCGGACGGGGTTGCCGGTGACGACCCCGATCCCTCCAAGCCGTTCTCGTGCCGCATTCGATGGGACGCAGACGACGGCGGCGCGTCGGGCCAGCAGACGGTTCGTGGCGCCCGGGAAGTGGTTCTGTTCCATCAGCATGATCGGAATTCCGAGCAACGACGCGGCGAGAACGGCGGGGCCGGAGGCATAACCCCCGACCCCGATAACGAGAGCAGGTCGGCGTCGAACCATCCAGCCCAGGCAGCGCACCACAGCCACCAGGGCGAGAAAGCCCGCACCGACCCGCGCAACAACACCGCGACCCTTGATACCCGCCATCGATAGGGTTCGAAGCGGGTACCCGGCGAGCGGAACGAGGCGCACCTCAAGCCCGCGTTTGCCGCCGATGAAAACGATGTCACGGGAGGTCGTGCGACGTCGAAGTTCGTCGGCAATCGCGAGCGCAGGGAAGAGATGCCCCCCCGTACCCCCACCGGCAATGACGATTCGTGTTGCATGCTTATCCACATCAATTTGACTGCTGCGAGACGTTCAGCAGCAATCCCGCGGAGGTCATCGTCGCCAGGAGCGACGAGCCGCCGTAGCTAATAAACGGAAGCGTCAGACCCTTGGTCGGCAACAGACCGAGGCAGACACACATATTGACCAGGCTCTGCAGCACCAGAAGGAGCGTGATGCCAAGCGCCAGATAGAAGCCGAACCGGTCCGGTGCGCGCGCAGCGGTACGCAGACCTCGCCAGAAGATGAGTAGGTAGGCCCCCAGCAGCGTGATGGCGCCGATCATGCCAAGCTCTTCACCGACCACAGAGAAGATGAAGTCCGTGTGAGTGTCCGAGACGAAGAACGCCTTCTGCTGGCCACTCCCGAAACCAACTCCGCCAACACCGCCGCTACCGACCGCGATGAGCGATTGACCGAGTTGTGTGGTCGCGCCCGCCGCCTTCAGCGACGGGTCGATCAGCGTGTCGAAATAGTCGTGGATACGATCCTGTCGATAGGGCTTGATGGCGATCATGGCGACGAACAGGACTGCGCCGAGCGCCATGACGATTGCCACGTTTTTCCACTTCAGTCCGGCAACAAAAGTCATCGTTGCGGCGATACCACCGATGAGGACCACGGATCCCAGGTCCGGCTCGATGACGATCAGGTAGCAAAGAAGCCCGAGAACGATCCCACAGGGCAACAGGAACTTGCGGGCCTCGTTCAGAACGGCTTCTCGCCGCGAGAGCATGTAGCTCATGAAGATGACGGAGAAGATTTTCACGAATTCGGATGGCTGGAGCCGTAATGGCCCAATCGGGATCCAGCGGCTCGCGCCGTTGATCGCCGGCATCGCCAGGACGGTGAGGAGGGAGATCACGCAGACGGCGAATAACCCGAGGAGGAGCGGTTTGGAGGACAGGCGTTGGTAACGGAAACTCATGGCACCAACGAGCATCAACATTCCGAGTACAAGAAACGCACCCTGGCGGAGTAGGTAGGCGGTCGGATCTCCACGATCGCTCATCGCCATGTAACCCGAGGCGCTACCGACGATGAAGACGCCGAAGATGGCCAGCAACGCTACGGTGAAGAACAACCAGTGATCGAACACGACGCGTCTAGGCATGCTGGCCTCCGATCGAGGTCAGCGCCTGGACCAGCATCCGATACTGTTCGCCGCGGTCTTCGAAATTCAGGAACTGGTCAAAGGACGCACAGCCAGGAGCCAGCAACACCACGTCGCCCGCAGCGGCCAGCGCCGCGGCCTGGCGTACGGCAACGTCCATCGAACCGCAGCGGATCAACGGCGCAGCCGTGCCGATACGTTTTGCGAGCATCTCGGCGGCGTCGCCGATCAGTAGGACGCGACATTCCCTTCGGGCCAGCAACTCGACGACGGGATTCCAGTCGCCGTCCTTGTCCTTGCCACCGAGGATCCAGTGGATCCGACGATCGGGGAACGCCTCGATCGCCCGAATCGCGGCGTCGGGATTGGTCGCCTTGGAGTCGTTATAGAAATCCACACCGCCCATGGTTCGGACCGGTTCCAGGCGATGGGGCAGCGGTCGATAGGCCAGCAAGCCCGCACGAATTGTGGCGGGTTGCACGCCGACGTGATGACAGGCGATGACCGCCGCCAGCGCGTTGGCAACGTTGTGGGATCCGACAACCGTAAGTTCGTCTATCCCGCAGATCGTGACGTGGCCCCCGTCCTCCCGCAGCACCAGCTTACGGTCGAGGACGATTGCGTCCGCATCGTCTCGATCCGCAACCGAGAAACTGGACATCCTCCCGCGGACCGCCGGGGAGAAGCGTGGCCATTCTTCATCATCGGCATTGAAGACGGCGACGCCCTCTGGAGACTGCATCGCGAACAGGCGTGACTTCGCGGCACCATAGGCGGCGAGGTCGTCGTAGCGATCGAGATGGTCGGGTGTGAAATTCGTCAGTACGGCGACGTCGGCTTCCAACGTGTGGGTGGTCTCGAGCTGGAACGACGAGAGTTCCAGGGAATGAACGACGTCGGGTCCGTCTTGCTGGAGCATGGTGCTGAATGGAGTCGCCAGGTTTCCGCCGACACCACCGACGATTCCGGCGGCGGAGAGAATGCTGCCGATCATCGTCGTCACGGTGCTCTTGCCGTTCGAGCCGGTCACGGCGATGACACGCCCCCGGCAAACACGGGATGCCAATTCGATCTCGCTCCAGACCGGTATGTCTCCGGCCAGGGCGGTCTGAAGCAGGGGAATGGCCATCGGCACACCGGGAGAGACCACGATGAGGTCGCAGTCGTCCAGCAACGAAAGCGGGTGGCCGCCGAGGACACGCCGAACATCGATGCCGGCCAGGTCTGAAGCCAGGTCCGGGGCGTCCCCCTCGTCGCGCTGATCATTAAGAGTGACACGGGCGCCGAGGCGCGCAGCCAGTCGTGTGGCCGCCAGACCGCTACTTCCCAGGCCCACGATGAGCACACGGGTACCCGCAAGTTCGAGGACTCCAGAACTCGACTCAATGCGGGTCACGGTCGTAATTCCCCCGGTCATCGGAGTTTCAGAGTTGCAAGCGCCAGGAGCGAGAAGATCAGGGCGATGATCCAGAAACGGATCACGATCTTGCTCTCGCTCCAGCCTGACAGTTCAAAGTGGTGGTGGATCGGAGACATCCGGAAGATCCGACGACCCCTCAACCGAAACGATCCAACCTGCAGGATCACGGACATTGCCTCGATGACGAACAGGCCACCGACGAGAATCAAGATCAGTTCCTGCTTGATCAGGACGGCCGTCGTCGCCAACGCGCCGCCCAGTGCCATCGAGCCGACATCTCCCATGAAGACCTCGGCGGGGTGGCAGTTGAACCACAGGAAACCCAGGCTGGCGCCGACGACGGATCCACAGAAGATCGTCAGTTCGGCGGTGCCCTTGACGTTCGTGATTCCGAGGTACTCGGCGACGACTGCGTTACCGGCGGCGTAGACCAGCACCGTAAAGGTCGCCCAGGCGATCAACGACGAACCGATGGCGAGGCCATCCAGTCCGTCGGTGAGGTTGACGGCGTTCGACGCACTCACAAGCACGATCACGACGAACACCGGATAGAACCAGGCGAGATTCGGCGACAGCCCCTTGACGAACGGGAGCGATAGCTCGGTCGTGAAGAGACCGATGTCCGTCAGCCAGTAGAGCGCGAACCCGATCCCCAACGACACGGCGACCTGGGCCAGAAGTTTCTGACGGGCGGTAAAACCCAGATTAGTCTTCTTGACGACTTTCAGGTAGTCGTCAACGAAGCCGATGGCGCCGAACAGCACGGTCGCGACGACGACGATCCATACGAAAACGTTGCCAAGGTCGGCCCATAGCAGGGTCGGCAAGACGATCGCCGTGATGATCAGAAGACCGCCCATGGTCGGAGTGCCCTGTTTCGCCTGGTGGGAGGACGGCCCCTCCTCGCGAATCTCCTGTCCGATCTGGAACTGACGCAGCTTTCGAATCAAGGTCGGTCCGAGGATCAGCGAGACCAGCAGCGCGGTGAGTGTCGCCATCGCGGTACGGAACGTGATGTAACGAAAGACGTTAAACGCGCCGAACCAGGTGTGAAGCGGGTAAAGCAGGTGATAGAACATCAGGCGCCGCTCCCTTCAAACTGTTCCTGGATGGTTCGAACGATCGTCTCCATTCGAAGTCCACGCGAACCCTTGACGACGACGAGGTCTCCGCTGCCGAGCATTTCGGGGATGGCGGCGGCGGCCTTTCGAGAATCGTTGAAGTGGTGGATCTGCTCCACGCCGAAGCGACGGGCTGTCTCGGCCGAATGACGCGAGAGCGGACCCACGGCGACCAGAACATCGATGTCCGCGGCGGCGATCCGCTTGCCGGCCTCGCGATGCATCGCGTCTTCCATGGGTCCCAGTTCGAGCATGTCTCCCATGACCAGGATCTTCTTCCCGGGAACCTCGTTGACTCGAATGAGATCGAGCATTGACGCGAGCGCCGACGGTGAGCTGTTATAGGAGTCATCGACGAGCAGCATCTCGGCGCGGAGTCGATGGAGTTGCCCGCGTCCCGGTCCAGCCTCGACCCTTTCCATCCTCTCGCATGCGTCGTCAAGGTCCTCGCCGACCGCAAGAGCAGCCGCAAGTGCAGCGACTGCGTCAAACGCTCCGTGAGCACCGACCAGGCGCAGCTGAACATTCCGTGACCAGTCGCCACGATGAACGGAGAAAGCCACGCCCGGGGTCAGTTGGTTCTGCACATCGCCGATTCGCACATCGGCATCGGGATGTGCGCCGAACGTGATTCTGGGTCCAAGGTGTCTCGTGGCTTGCACTCGGCAGTGCACGTCGTCGAGATTGACAATCGCAATCGAGCTGTCGTCCAGGCATGAATAAAGCTCCCCCTTTGCAGCGGCAATGTCATCGAGCGACTGAAACGAATTGAGATGGGCGGCACGAACGTTGGTGACCATCCCGACGTCGGGACGGGTCATCTGCATGAGGTGGGCGATCTCTCCCGGCCCGCTCATCGCCAGCTCCAGGACCGCGGTGTCGGTGTCGGCCGGCATTGAGAGGAGGGTCAACGGCACGCCCAGGTGGTTGTTGAAGTTCCCGGGTGTCCGATGAACGTTCTGCTCGTTACTCAGCGCCGCGGCCAGCAACTCCTTGGTCGTGGTCTTTCCGTTACTGCCGGTCAGTGCCAGCCAACGAACATCCTCGTAGTGCCCGCGAATCCACTCGCCGCAGTTCGTCAGAGCCTCGAGGGTGTCGTGAACCAGGACGATCCCCTCGGGGGCGCTCTCGTCGTCGGCAGGTGCGCGTTCGACGACCGCGGCAGCCGCACCGAATTTGGCGGCCTCGTTCAGGAATAGATGCCCGTCTTTCCTGCCCGTACTCAGCGCAAAAAAACAGCCACCAGAGTCGAGGCGGCGGGTATCGATGACGTAGCTGCCGACGATCGTCTCGGGGTTGCCACGCACGAGATGACCACCGGTCGCCTCGACGAGATCGGCGAGCCTGAGTTCAGGCATTGACACCTCCGTCCCAGCCGAGGACTGCCAGTGCGTCCGTCGCGACCGCGTGATCGTCGAACTCCAGTCTCTCCCCACTGACGATCTGAACGGTTTCGTGACCCTTCCCCGCGATCACCACCACATCGCCGGACTGCGCGCGGGCGAGTGCCGTCTGGATCGCGGCTCGCCGGTCCGTCTGTCGATCGAGAGTGATCTCTCGTGGATTGTTCGTGCGCTCACGTTGCGCGCCGGAATAGACGGCGTCGATGATCGCCTCGGGGTCCTCATCTCTTGGATTGTCCGAAGTTATCGTGACGTCGTCTGCAATTGCTGCTGCGATCCGACCCATTCCGGCACGTTTGCCGGCGTCACGATTGCCACCACAGCCGAAAACGACGCTCAGACGCCCCGGCGTCAGGTCGCGTAGATCGCGCAACAGATTCTCCAGAGCATCTTCGGTATGCGCGTAGTCAACGAGAACTCCAAATGGCTGGCCGACATCGACCGGCTGGGTCCGTCCGGGAACCGGTTGCATTTTGAGAACACCGGTCGCGATCGCTTCCGCCGGGATCCCACTGGCCAGCGCGCAGGCGGCGGCGGCGGCGATATTGTCGAGATTGAAGCGACCGAGGAGGAACGAACGAATGGGGAGTTTCCCCGACGGCGTCAACAACACGGCCGAGGACCCGTCAAGCCCACAGTGCTCGTTAACAAGTCGGACATCTGCGTGCTCGGACCGGCCGAACGTCACGACTCGCGCAGCGGTCATCTGTCGCAGACGCTCGGTGTGGTCGTCGTCGTAAGGAAGGACCGCGCACGCGTCGTCGCGAAGTCCGGCAAACAACTGCGCCTTGGCCTCAAAGTACGATTCCTCGGTTTCGTGATAATCCAGATGGTCACGGGTCAGGTTGAGGAACAATGCCGTCGCAAAACGAGCACCCGCCACACGCGAAAGCGACAACGCGTGGGACGACACTTCCATCGCCACAAGTTCGACGGCTTCATCACGCATCTCCGCCAGCAGCCGATAGAAGTCCGGCGCCTCCGGCGTGGTGTGGCTGGAGGGTCGTTCCTGTCCGGCGAACGCATGTCCGACGGTGCCGATGCGCCCCGCACGCATGCCGGCGGCCAGTGCCATCGCCTCGACCATATGGGCGACCGTGGTCTTGCCGTTGGTGCCGGTGATTCCCACCAGCGTCAGCGCCTCGTCCGGGCAATCGAACAGCTGCCGAGATAGGGGTCCCGCCGCACATCGCGGTTGGGCGACACGTACCCACGCCACGTCGCTGCCTACCCAGTCCGGACGCTCCGACGCCGCGACGACGGCCGATGCGCCTCTCTCCAGGGCGTCGGGGATGAATGCTTCGCCGTTCTGCTCGAACCCCTGAATCGCGAAGAAGAGAAACCCGGGATGAACGTTTCGCGAGTCCAGCGTTGCACCGACGATATCCGGGTCGGCACCCGTCGCTCCAATGGGTTGGACCCCGGCCGCGTCGAGCAGCTGTGAGAGACGGGTGGCGACGCGCGTACTCATCGCTGCACCCCTGCGGTCTGTCGCGAGAGTCTCAACCAACAGTCCATGTTGGGTCGCAATGCGGTTCCCGGTGCCGGGTTCTGCGCGACCACGATGCCGCTGCCCTCGACACGCGTGCGGACTCCCACCGCCGATAGATGCCCGATCGCGTCACGGAGCGAATAGCCCCGGACGTCCGGTACAACATCGGCGCGGGGGAGCGGGGTGGCGGCCTGCCGATCCGCCACAAGTCGCGAGCTCTCCGGCTGCGCGTCGTCCAGGGCCGAGATTCGAACGGCCTGACTTCCTGGAACCCGCAGGTGATTCAGGGCGAGACGCATGATGCGACCAAAGACGGGAGCCGCGACGCGCCCGCCCTGGTGATCGTCTCCGCTGGGCGTGTTCAACACGACCAGGCCGACCAGTTGGGGGTCTTCGACCGGCCCAAAACCGCCGAAGGAAGCCACGTAGTCGGTCTCGGAGTACCCGCCTTTCCCCGTTTTCTGCGCCGTGCCGGACTTCCCGGCAAGCCGGTACTCGTCAATCCGTGCGCGCTTGCCCGTGCCGTTCGCGACCACACCCTCAAGCATCCGCTGCAGCTTGCCCGCCGTCTCGGCGGAAATGACTCGTTCGGGGCGGGGGCGCTCGGTACGATCCCAATCGCCGTCGCCGTTCCGCGTGGCCAGCACGACCCGTGGAGGCACGTAGGATCCGTCGGAGGCAAGCACTCCGAATCCTGCAGCCATCTGCAGGGCCGTAACGGCGACTTCCTGGCCGAACGACAGGGAACTGTGCGTGTAGCCCGACCAACTCTCGACGGGAGCCAGACTTCCGAACATCTCGCCGGGGAGTTCGATGCCGGTCCGCTGACTGAATCCGAATGAACGAATCGCCGAGTGCAGTTGTCGGTCGGTCAGCTTCTGAGCGATCTTCGAAATGCCGATGTTGCTGGAGTTCTCCAGCACCCCCTGCGGGGTCAAGTACGCGCGCTTGGTGATGTCGTGAATCCGGCGACCGTTCTCGATGTAGAGCCCGTTCTCGCAGAACACCAGTTCTCGCTCGTCGAGCAGGCCCCTATCGAATGCCGCGGCCATCGTCACGAACTTGAAGGTTGACCCCGGTTCGTAATTGTCCGTCACGGCTCGATTGCGACGCTGCTCGAACGATGACTTCGAGTAGTTCGCTAGATTCGCCGTCGGGCGATTCGCCATCGCAAGGACATCGCCACGTTTCGGATCGAGAAGAATGATGCTCGCCGAGCGCGCGCCGGTCGTGCGGATAGCACGGTCGATCTCCATCTCCACCAGGTGCTGGAGATCCAGGTCGATCGTGAGGATGACGTCGTGCGACAAATGGTCCGGCTCCTCGACGGACTGCCGAAGCAGTTGTCTATTTCCCAGCCGTAGTGCCCTGATGATTGTCGGGTCGCCCTGTAACACTTCATCGAGACTCTTCTCGATGCCCTCTACGCCTTCTTGATCAGTGCCGGAATACCCGATGACGTGCACCGCGAGACGCTCGTGGGGGTAGACACGCTTCGACTCTCGATGGAACCACACGGGCGAATCCGCGTTGACGGCCACACCGGAGTCGATGACCAACTGGCGGGTCTCGTCGTCTATGAAATGCTTGAGGTAGACAAAGTCTTCATGCGATTTCAGGTTCTTCAGCAACTTTACGTAAGGCTCGTCGAGGACCCCGGCGAGAGTCCTGGCCGTCGTCTCCGGGTCGTCGACTTTCCAGGGATGAGCGTAGACGACGTGGAGTCGCTTGCTCATCGCGAGCACGCGTCCGTGCCGATCGAGAATCGATCCGCGAGTCGCCTCTACCGGGAAATCAATTTCATGCTGGTTCTCGGCTCGTGCCTTGAAACGCTCGTGTCGCGAAACCTGCAGTTGATACAGGCGGGCGACGATGCCAACGGAAACGATACCGACGAGGATGACCAGGACCGTCAGGCGGCGTATTTGTAGTCGGTTCATCTAGGGGTCTTCCCCGCGACGAGGTTTTCCGTAGGGTCAGGTGCTTTAGTGACCGCGATCACATCGCGAGAGGACGGTCGAATCAGGCTGCGTTGTTTTGACGCCCAGGCCTCCATCTTTTCCGGTGACGACAACCCGGCCCAATCGATCGCGAGACTCCGCTCGGTTCTGCGGGCTTCCTCGAGCTGTTGTTGGAGGACATTCAGGCGCACCCGTGTCTCGACGCTGTGGTTGCGTTGCAGCACGAAGACGATGGACGGGACGAGGGCCAGGATGAGCGCCACCCAGAGACCCCAGGCGCGCAGCGTCCTCGCCGAGTCGTGCTCTCGAACCACTCCGACGTTGCGCCAGCGACGTTCGTTTGTCGGTTGTGTGGTCTTCATAGGCGTTCCACCACACGCAACTGTGCGCTTCGCGATCGTGGGTTCTCATCGATCTCACTCGACGATGGCCGCACCGCTCTCTTCGTGACAGGCTTGACCAGACCCGGCGTGCCGCACCCGCAGACCGGTAGACCTCGCGGGCAGAGGCAGCGCTGCGTGTCGTCTCGCATCGCATGCTTGACGGCGCGACTCTCAAGCGAGTGATAGCCGATGACGGCAAGTCGGCCACCGGGTGCCAGACAACGAATCGCGTCGTGCACGGTTGCGGTCAATCCAACGATCTCGTTGTTGACCGCGATGCGCAGCGCCTGGAACGTTCGCGTGGCGGGATGTATCCGGTAGCGGCGCGCACGGGGCCCCAGCACGTCCTCGACCAGTGTCGCCAACTCCAGCGTCCTCGTTAGTGGCTTCTGTTCCCGGCGACGCACGATGGCCCGGGCGATCGCGTTGGCACCTTTTTCCTCGCCAAATCGCCAGAGGATTCGCCGCAAGTCGACCTCCTCGGTATCGCGAAGGAGATCCGCCGCGGTCACGGGGCCATCCGGTGACATGCGCATGTCGAGGGGGGCGTCATGGCGAAAAGAGAACCCTCGCTCGGGTTTGTCGAGCTGCATCGAGGACACACCGAGATCGAGCAGGATTCCGTTGACCGCCTCGATTTCGAGTTCCTGAAGGAGTCCACGGATCCGCTCATGATCCCCTCGGCAGGGGATGAAGGAATCGGCATGGTCGGACAGCCGATCGGTCGCCATCGCCAGAGCCTCGCTATCCCGGTCGATCCCGACAACTCGGCCGGACGGTCCCACCGCCTCGAGCAGTTTCTCGGCGTGACCGCCGAGTCCCAGCGTTCCGTCCACAAAGATCTGTCCAGGCGCCGGAGCGAGGAGCTCCAGGACTTCCTCGAGCAGAACCGGCCGATGTGTCTCGGCGGGTGCCACGAAGCTCTCCTCGCTCGTCGGCGACAGCAGCATGCAGCGCCTCAGGTTCCCTGGTTGTTCTACGGGAATCGGCTAGAAGCCCAGTGCCGCCAACTCCCGAAGTTCATCATCAGTAAGCGGGTTATCACGTAGCCTTGCCTCGATCGTGGCCCGGTTCCACAATTCGAGGTAGTTCTGTTGACCCAGCACCGCGATTTCGCCGTCGATGGCGGCGGACTCTCGGAGCATGGGGTGGATCAGGACTCTGCCCTGACCATCGATGGCGGCCCGTTGGCCGAAGTAATTCAGCGCGTTTCGAAGTCGAGTGACGAGGGGCTGGAGCGTCGACGCCTGGATCAGCCGTTCCTCGAGTTGGGCGTAGGTCTCCATGGGATAGAGTCGAACGGAGTTACCATCGATGCTGGTAACGAAACATTCCTTGCCGTAGGAGGGATCGAGCACCGCACGGAACGACGCCGGGATCTTGAGCCGCCCCTTCTCGTCGACCTTGGCGAGAGCGTTACCACGCAGCATCTGTTTCCAACCGTCGGAGTCAGGCGAGCCCCCCGGAACGGGCGACCGACATGTCGTGCCACCATGTCGGGGGTCTCACCCCGCCCCGAAGCGAAAGCCATCAGGAGCAAGAGGCTATTTGACCACTTCACTCCACTATGGACCACCAGCGGATCAATGATAGGGATAGCCAACAATGAAGTCAATCACTTACGGGAATCCATTCCGTCACAAGAAGACGAAAGTTAGACGATAGTATGCTGAGATTCTGAGACCGACGCCACAAAAAAAGGAGCGACGCCTGAGCGTCGCTCCTTGTCATGATTCGTTAGCTGGGCGAACTATCGAACGGCAGGTCCGAAGCCTCCGACGCTCTCGTCTTTTTCGTCTTCGGAGTCATCATCCGGGTCGCCGTCAGTGCCGTCGTCTTCCTTCTCGACCGGGTCGGGTCCATCCTCGAAGTCATGAAGGACCATCCCGCCACCGTCGGCGTCCGTATCGACTTCTTCGATCTTGACGACGCCATCGACCACATAGGCCAGGATCAGCCGATCGCCGAGCATCTGAAGTGTGGGTCGGGATGCGACCACGCCGATCGGGGAAATCTGGGTGGCACGTTGCCATCGACCGTCTCGATCGCGAACGGTCAGTGAGATGCCCCCGCCTTCAGACGCGTACGCCAGATAGAGGTTGCCTAGACGATCTACGGCGAGCGTCGGGTCGAGCTGATCCCGACCATCGTCGGACCCGATCAGACGCACCGGGTTCCAGGTGCCGTCCGCATCTCTCAGAGAGACGGCGATGTTGTATTCGGGGCCGTTGCGTAGGGCCCAGGCGGCCCAAACCTGATCCTGGGCGACCGCTTCGACCTCCACCAAGCCGTGGTCCGACAGTCCGGCACGAAAATGGCGAGGTGTTTCGAAGCGCCCGGAACGGGCCCACGCGCCGGTGAAAGACGCGAGCAGTACCGAGGCAATAACGAGAGTCTGCAAAAGGCTGTATCCACGATTACGCATGGTTTCGCCCCCTTTCAACATAGTCATCGAATTGATCGACTTCGGGGAATCTCCGTTCGAGGCTTGAACGCAACACTTTGAGTCGACCGAACGCGATCTTTTCCCGAGTGGGATTGTTATCTCGTGCGGCGATTTGCCACTCATAGAACGAATTGAGGAAGAGAATATCGGACTGTTTCTCTCCGTTGTAGATGGCCAGTGCATCCGACTCACGGAAGCAGCTACGGGCTCGCCGCAGGTCTTCCAGTGTGTAGTACGACTGGCCAATCTTGCTCCAGGCGTAGGCTTCCAGACGACGATGGCCTCCTTCGCGGGCTTCGTTAAGCGCCTCGCGAAGCATCCGGATCCCTTCGCGGAGCTTGCCGAGCTTCACGTAGTGGGAGCCGATGTTCATGCGCACGCGAATGGCCTCGAACTGCTCGCCACACGCGGCATAGAGTTGAGCCGATTCACGATAGCGTTCGATCGCTGCCATCGATTGTCCAAGCTCGCCGAGGACTCGCGCGGCAATATGTCGTGCCATGGCAGCGAGCCGGTCGAGACCGGACTCGGTGGCCAGCGTGTGGGCTTTGTCCGCTTCCATCTCCGCCAGGAACCCGTCGCCCTGGTCGGCGTGAATGTTTGCAAGTGCGAGAAGTGCGCGTGTTCGCAGGCGGGGTTCGAGGGTTTCGGCCCGACGCAACGCGTTGCGGAGTTCCTGCTCGGCGAGGGCAAGCTTGCCGAGTCGGGCGAGGGCGGCAGCCTGGTTGACCCGGGCGCGTCCGATCATCGCGAGTCGCTCCGCGTCCGGCGGTTCCTCTTCGAGGATCTCGATCGAACGTTCGAAGAGGGCGAATGCGGCGCCATGATCGCCCGACTTGAGGGCGGCGACGCCTTCCTCGATCAGGTCTTCGGGAGCTCCGAGGGCCGGCTTGATGTTCTCCAGCGTCTCGAGATCCACGACGTCGGAGAACGACTGGATCGAAACGTTGAACACATTGGCCAGGACCCGGAGTTTGTCGAACGAGGGGTAACAGATTCCCTTCTCGTAGCGACTGAGCTGCGAGTTATCGATCTCGCCGCCATCGGCGCGGGCTCGCTCCTCGACTCCGCGGAGCGAGTAGCCGTAACCGGTGCGCAACTTCTTCAAGTAGCTCCCCAGTCGCGCGCTGCCTTTCAGGTTAGCTTGCGCCGTCGATGCCATAGAACCCCTCCCTTGCAAATCAGGATACCGGTCTATCTCCCCAGAATGGACCGAAACCCCTGGTAGCCTCGTCTGTCGATCACTGTCGGAAGCCACATCTCACTCATATTTATAAGGTTTACCCTGGGTGGGGCCGATGGTCAACTGCGGGTCCGACCCAGGGTAACCTCTTGCGGTGCCTGTGCAGCGGCTCGAAAAAGGTAAAATAGCCTGCCCTCATGGGAGAACAGGGAGCGCCGTGGCTTCGGACAGGTCAGCAAATTCTACCGATCTTCGCCCTGCTTTCGCTTTTTGGAGCGAAACAACCCGGGCTTTTCTGGTTTTTGGCATCTTGCTCTCCATCATCGTCTTCATCGCGTCGGGGCTGGCGTTCCGGGAATTGAGCCTCAGCGTCTGGACCGCCGGGACCACCATCGCCCAGCGGGAGGCCCAGACCATCAGCGATCTGGTCCTCCGATTCGGACGAGAATCCGGTGGGATCAACTTCCAGCGGGTCCGGGACAACCGAGGACCGCTGGAGGACTTCATCCACCAACGCCTCGGCCGGGGTCTCCCGATCCGCTCCGTCGAAGTCCGGGATCGATTCGGGGTCCAGCAGCTGTTCGTCCAGCAGCCCCCCCAGGTGCGAGAACTTCCGGTCGGGACGCCGGTGACGGTGCCGTCGGACTGGCCGGCGGCCGTCGATCGTGTGATCCGCGCACCGCTGGGGCGTAGCGAGGGCGATGTCCTGGTGGCGGTGGCCGCCGACCCGCTCCTGCAGGAGTGGATCCGTCTTAGACGATCGCTCCAGATCAAGGTGGCGATCGCCGCGTCCCTCGCGATCGGCCTCCTCGTCTCGGGGTTGTTCTACGTATTGAACTTGATCCGCCGCAATCGTGAGTTGGAACAGGCCCGGCAATCGGCGTCACGCGCTTCCTACGTCGGGTTGCTGGCGTCGGGGCTGGCCCATGAAATCCGGAACCCGCTGAACGCGATGAACATGAACCTGCAGATGCTCGAGGAGGAACTTGGGGAGATTCCCAAGGCGCAGGAACAGGAGTTTCACGAGCTCGTCGAGTCCAACAAGAGTGAGATCAAGCGGCTCGAGCGGCTGGTCAACAACTTCCTCGCGTACGCACGTCCGGCATCGCCGCAACTCGAGCCACAAGATCTGAACGAGATGCTGCAGGAGGTCGTACGATTCCTCGCGGTGGACTTCCGGCAGAGCGAAGTCGCCCTGAACACCGAGTTTCAGCCACTGTTGCCGAACGTCGTCATCGACGCGGCCCAGTTCAAGCAGGCGTTGATGAACCTCCTCGTAAACGCACGTCAGGTCCTTGATCCCGGCGGGACCGTCACGGTTCGTACACGCGCCGGATCGGCGGGGGATGCCGTGATCGAGATCGAGGACGATGGACCGGGCATACCCGCAGAGGCCCAGGAGCGGATCTTCGACGTGTTCTACTCCAGCCGGGGCGGCGGTACGGGGCTCGGATTACCGATCGCACGACAGATCGTCGAGCGTCACGGCGGAAGGATCGATCTCGAAAGCGAGATGGGCCGGGGAGCCAAGTTCTCGATCCACCTTCCGAGACGTCAGCGTCAGTCTCGGCGACGCGCGACGCCCAGGGATAGACGTTGAGCCGGAAAGACGACGCCAACCCGGTTCTCAAGCGCATGGAGGATCTTCGAAGGCAGATCACGGATCACCGACGACGTTACTACGTCGATGACGATCCGGTGGTCGCAGACGCCGAGTACGACGCGCTGGAAATCGAGCTGAAAGAGCTCGAAGCTCAACATCCGGAGATCGCTGCGAAGGACTCTCCGACTCAAACGATCGGTGGCGCCCCGGCCGCGGGAAAGACCGTCTTCCGTCATCAGATACCCCTGCTTTCACTGGACAACGCATTCGGGCGCGAGGAGCTGCAGGCCTGGGAGCGACGCCTCTCGCGGGCTCTACCGGACGGCATGACACCGACGTTCTTCACCGAGCCCAAGGTCGACGGGTTCTCGATCGCCATCCATTACGCAGACGGCAAGTTCGTGCGTGCGGTGACCCGTGGCGACGGGCTGACCGGCGAAGATGTCTCCGACAATGTCGCGACGATTGCGGCCGTGCCGTCGACGATCGAGAATGCACCTGCGAGATTGGAAGTCCGTGGCGAAATATTCATGCCGCGTTCCGCATTTCTCGAGCTGAACGTGAAGCGACTGGAGAACGACCTCGCTCCGTTTGCCAATCCTCGCAACGCTGCGGCGGGGTCGGTCCGACTGCTCGACGCACGTGCGACTGCCGAGCGCAAACTTGATTGCTTCTTCTACGCGCTGGCGGATCGCACAGGCACGATGCCTCCGCGTCACTCCGAGGCGTTGGCCTGGTTGGAGGAATCTGGATTCCAGACCAATCCACGTAACCGAGTCTGTCATTCCCTCGAAGAGGTTGAGACGCGATTCACGAAACTAGGTGACGATCGCGACTCCCTCGAATACGAGATCGACGGACTCGTGGTCAAGGTCGACGAACTCGAGCTCCGCGAACAGGCCGGGCAGACATCCAAGTTCCCGCGCTGGGCCATTGCGGTGAAGTATCCCGCACAGCAGGCGACGACCCTCGTTCGTGGAATCACCGTTCAGGTCGGGCGGACGGGGAAGTTGACCCCGGTCGCGGAACTCGAACCCGTCCTCCTGGCGGGGACCACCGTTTCCAGGGCGACCCTTCACAACGCGGACGAGATCCGTCGAAAGGACGTTCGGGTTGGAGACACCGTCTTCGTGGAGAAGGCCGGTGAGATCATTCCGCAGGTCGTCAAGGTCGTCACGGAGAAGCGTCCGGAAGGCTCCGGTCGGTTCGAGATGCCTACCGCGTGCCCGATCTGTCGTGCGCCAGTCGAGCGCACGGAGGGCGAAGCGGCCACGTACTGCTCGAATATCGCCTGCCCGGCTCAGCAACGAGAACGGATCCTGCACTTCGTTTCGCGGTCCGGAATGGACATTCAGGGCCTGGGCGACGCACTCGTCGACCAACTGGTCAGCGACGGATGGGTGAAGGACGTATCGGATCTGTACGGACTGCAAGCGGAACGGCTTGCGGGACTGGAGCGCATGGGCGCGAAGTCCGCCGCAAACGTCCTGACGCAGATCGACGAATCACGTCGGCGACCCCTGTTCCGACTCCTGTTTGCATTGGGAATCCGACAGGTCGGCGAGCGATCGGCGCGTCTACTCGCAAGGGAATTCGGATCGCTGGATGCGATCGCGCGGGCCGACGCCGATCTGCTCGAGGCGATCGAGGACGTTGGACCGAAGACCGCCGAGGCGCTACGTTCGTTCTTCGCGACCTCGGAGAATCGGGATCTTCTCGAGCGACTCATCGCGGCCGGGGTCAACGTCACCGCCCTCGACGAGGAACTACCCGGCGATTCGCCGACAGACTCGCCGTTCCTGGGCAAGACCGTTGTGTTGACCGGAACGTTGTCCGGTATCGGTCGGAAAGAGGCGGCCGAGCGGGTTGAGGCTCTCGGCGGCAAGACGACAAGCAGAGTCAGTAAGAAGACCGACCTTGTCATCGCTGGTTCAGAGGCGGGATCGAAACTGAAAAAGGCCATCGAGTTGGGCATCGAAGTTATCGACGATGTCGAGTTCAAGAGGCTTGCAGGTATCGCTGATACTATGAATTCGGACACGGATCCGGCGGGTACATCCTGAGAATGAGCGAAAAGATCAAGGTCATACTCATCGAGGACGAGGACGGCAATCGTCGTAGCCTGACCCGTGGGCTCAGCCGTATCGGATACGAGGTGACCGCGTTCTCCTCGGCGGAGCCGGCGCTCATTCATCTACGGGAACATGCGGATACGGCGCTGATCGTGACGGATCTCATGATGCCGGGTCTCGATGGATTCGGCGTACTTCGCGAGTCGCGCCAGATCGCGCCGGAAATCGGCGTGTTGATGATCACCGGACACGGCAGCGTCGAGTCCGCAGTCGACGCCATGAAGAACGGCGCGGACGATTTTCTGACCAAGCCCGTGGATCTCTTCGAGCTGAGAAAGCGGGCGTCCGCGATCGTTGAGAAACGCATGCTGTCGCGGCGTGTCGACGAACTCGAGTCGAGACTGTTCGAGAAATTCGGGAAATTGATCGGTCGTTCCAAGGCCATAGAGGCGATGTTCCGCCAGATGGAACTCGTCTCGCAATCACGGGCGAACGTCATGATCACGGGCGAGTCCGGCACCGGCAAGGAACTGGTCGCGAACGCGCTCCACGAAAACTCGCCACGAAGCAAAGGACGATTTCTGCCGATCAATTGTGCGGCGATCCCTGCGGAGATTCTCGAGTCCGAGTTGTTCGGTCATGAGAAGGGATCGTTTACCGGCGCGACCGGTCGCAAACTCGGGAAGTTCGAACTCGCGGATGGAGGCACCCTGTTTCTCGACGAGATAGGGGAACTGCCGATCGACATGCAGGTGAAACTGCTGCGAGTTCTGGAACAACGCGAGTTCATGCGTGTCGGGGGGAGCGAGACAATCCGAGTGGACATTCGATTGATCGCCGCCACCAACCAGGACCTCGAACAGATGGTGGACGACGGCAAGTTTCGCAACGATCTCTACTATCGGCTTAAGGTCGTCACGATTCGTATCCCGCCGCTGCGAGACCGCGAGGGCGATGTTCCACTCCTGGCCCAGGCATTTCTGGACTCGTTTTGCCGCGAGAACAATCGTTCGTTGATGAAATTCAGCCCGGAGGTCCTACGGGCCCTCGTGAAACAACCGTGGATGGGCAACGTCCGGGAACTCCGCAACGTGGTCGAGAGTCTGGTGGTACTGACACCGGGCGACGTTATCGAGATCGGCGACCTCCCGGACGAGTATCGAGGAACGCCGGACAGCGCAGCGCGGGTCGACCGGTCGGGGACCGAGGGTCCGCCGTCTACAGACGAGGATGAACCGACGACGATGGACGAGATCGAGCGGCAGGCGATCCTAAGGGCGTTGGACAAGACCGGTGGCAATCGAACCCAGGCGGCCGAGATGCTGGGCATCGGATTACGAACGCTCCAACGCAAACTCAAAGACTATCGGATGCAGGGTGAGGTCGATGAGTAACCCCGCGATTCCGCGTCAGTTTGACGCAGCCCGTCACGATGACGGTGGATCGGAGACCCCGATTCGCCTTTCTGGGGGCCTATCGTCTCGGGCGCGTCGGCACGCGATTTGCTCTTTGGTAGGGAATGATGGGTAGCGTGCGGAATTCCGTGGGTCGGGTGCTGGTCGTCGACGACGATCCGTCGGTGTTGGCCACCTATCGACGGGTCCTTCGCCGCGCCGGCTACGAGGCGCACTACTACGACGACCCGCGGCGATTACTTGGCGAGGCCGATCGGGGAGTCAAGGCCGACCTTCTGCTGCTGGATTACAAGATGCCGGCCATCGACGGACTGACGCTGCTGGCCGAACTGCGGAATCTGGGGTGTCGGGCACGCTGCATCCTCATCTCCGCATTCCTTAATGAAGATGTGCGCGAACGTGCGGCCGTGCTTTCCGTAGATGTAGTATTGGATAAGCCGGTCGATGTCTGTACGTTGCGGTCGAAAGTTGCAGAACTGTTGCCACCGCCCGCTGAGACGAGAACGGATCAGGTTAGTTAGGGGCGCGGAGGTCGGGACGATGAACAAGGGCTCCCTCGGATTTCTTTCACTTCTCCTGGTCATCGGGATCAGCATCGTGTTCGGTGTGATCGTCGGTGGGAAGTTGAACGCACCGCCGGTGGCCCATGCCGCCCCGAGTCACCAACCGATTCAGCTGGCCCCTGCGAATACCGGCAAGGTTGCCGGCCCGGACTTCGCGGACGTCGTAGAGCGATCCATCCCGGCGGTCGTCGGGGTCACCACGACTCGGGTCAACGAACGGACGGAACTGAATGGGGACGAGGAAAACCCCCACGGTCGCGGCGACCCCGAGGAGTTTCTTCGTCGCTTCTTCAGTCAGCCCACCCCCGAAGGGGATGCGGAACCCAGCATCGGTGAGGGTTCGGGATTCATCATCTCGACCGACGGCTACGTATTGACCAATCACCACGTGATTCAGAACAGCGCCCGCATTCGGGTCTCCCTCGAGAACGGACGCGCGTATGACGCCGAGGTCGTGGGCTCCGATCCGTCGATCGACCTGGCCCTGCTCAAGATCGACGCCGGGGACCATTACCTGCCGACCTTGCCCCTCGGGGACTCAGACGCGATGCGAGTCGGTGAGTGGGTTCTCGCCATCGGCAATCCGCTCGACTTCGAACACACGGTGACCGCAGGCGTGGTCAGCGCAAAGGGACGACGCGTGCCGATCAGTGGCACCGACGAGGGCGTCGCGCGGTTTATCCAAACCGACGCCGCGATCAACTTCGGCAACTCCGGTGGCCCGCTGCTGGATGGTGCCGGAAACGTCATTGGAATCAATACGGCGATTCGTCGCTCGAACTTTGCCGAAGGCATCGGGTTCGCACTCCCCATCAATCATGTGCGGCTGGTCATCGATCAGCTTCGAGAGTACGGCGAGGTCCGAAGGGGTTACATCGGCATCCGAATGGCGGCCGAGGGGATCACCGAGGAGGTCGTGGATTACTTCGACCTGGACACGGCCGAAGGGGTCCTGATCGACGAAGTCGTCGAGAACGGACCCGCCGATGACGCAGGTCTCAGGCGTGACGACATCGTACGCAAGGTCAACGGAGTGAGCATCAGGGACAACTCCGACCTGATCTGGCAGATCTCATCGATTCGCCCCGACGAGACGGTGAAGCTCGACGTTCTTCGAGACGGCAAGTTGCGGAAGCTCGAGGTCCGTCTGGCGGATCGTGACGAGGGTCTGCGCGCGGGTAACAACCGGCGTCCCGAGCCGCGTCGTGCCGAGCCGGAGCGCGAATTCGAGGGTCTGGGCTTCGCGGTTCGTGATCTTAAGGACGAGCTGCGGGACGGGGGCGTGTCCGGCGTCACGGTTTCGCGTGTCGAGGTGGATTCGCAGGCCTTCGAGAAGGGACTGCGTCGCGGGATGGTCATCATTTCGATCAACGGGACCCAGGTCGATAGCGTCGAGGAATGGCAGGCGATCGCAGAGAGTCTGGAGCCGGGCACATCGATCCGTCTCGGGGCCGTTGTCAACGGCAGCGGGTTTTCGATCTTCCTGCGGGTTCCCGACTGACGTCCCGTCGAGAGAGCCAACAGGTGTGTTGCCCTGTGTTATCCTGCAGGTGCATTGCAACCTAAAAACTTCCGTCGATGAGCCAACCTGTCGCACCGCGCATTCTCGTAGCCGACGATGAGGAGGACATCCGCTCATCGCTTCGGATGATCCTCGAATACGAGAAGATGACCATGCTCGAGGCCGCCACGGGCCCCGAGGCCCTCGAACGCGTCGAGCACGACCATCCGGACGCCGTCCTCCTGGACATCAAGATGCCGCGGATGGATGGCCTCGAGGTTCTTGCACGTCTCCGCGAGACCAGGCCGCAGACGCCGGTCGTCATGATCTCGGGCCACGGCACGATCAGTACCGCGGTGGAGGCGACGCGTCTTGGCGCATTCGACTTCATGGAGAAGCCCCTGGAGCGCGAGCGAGTCTTGCTGGTGCTTCGCAACGCGCTGGAGCATGGTCGGCTGACCCGTCAGGTTCGCGAGTTCGAACTCGAGTACGAGGAGCGCTTCCAGCTGGTCGGCGAGTCCGAGGCCCTGGACAGGATCCGACAGTCGGTTGCCAAGATCGCGCCGACCCGGGCCTCCGTGTTGATCACCGGCGAGTCCGGGACCGGTAAGGAGCTCGTGGCCCGCGCAATTCATCGAAACGGCGACCGTGCCGACAAACCGTTCGTTCAGGTCAACTGCGCCGCGATTCCCGAGGAGTTGATCGAATCGGAGCTGTTTGGCCACGTGAAGGGGTCGTTTACCGGCGCCGTGAAGGATCAGGTCGGGAAGTTCGTTCGCGCACAGGGAGGCACGATCTTCCTCGATGAGATTGGTGACATGAGCCTCAAGACCCAGGCCAAGGTCCTACGCGTATTGCAGGATGGCGACATCGAGCAGGTTGGGGCAGCGAAGACGGTCACCGTCGACGTTCGGGTGGTGGCCGCCACCAACAAGGACCTCCTGACGGAGATCCGCGAGGAGAAGTTCCGCGAGGACCTCTACTTCCGTCTCAACGTGATTCCACTCGAGCTACCACCGTTGCGGGAACGCGCGGAAGATGTTCCACTGCTTGTCGAGCATCTCGCGGCGCAGTATTGCAGGGAAAATAATTATCGCCCGCGTCGGTTTTCGCCCGAAGTGTTGCGAGAGCTTTCTCGACTTCCGTGGATGGGCAACGTTCGCGAGTTGCGCAATGCTATCGAGCGATTGATTATCATGACGACCGGAGACCCGGTCGAGGTTGCGGACTTGCCCGCGGGGCTGGGGATGGCGTTGGGAGAGTCGGCTTCGGCATCGACAGGAGACTACCTGCCGGTCTCGTATCGGGATTCGACGTTGCAGGAGTTCAAGGACTCGGCGGAGAGGGCGTTTCTCGTGGACAAGCTTCGCGCCAATCAGTGGAATATCGCCGGGACGGCCAAGGCGATCTCGACTCCCCGTTCCAACCTGTATAAGAAACTCGAATCCTACGGCATCAGCCGTGAAGCAGACGGCGCGAAGGAAGACGCTTGACCATGTTGTCATCCGATCGTGATGTGGTGGTGATCTCCGGCGTGCGGACTCCGTTCGTCAAGGCCGGCAGTCTGCTCGCAGGCACCTCTGCGGTCGAACTCGGCCGTATCGCCGTCCGAGAGGCCATCGAGCGCGCAGACCTCGATCCCCGTACGATCGATGAGGTCGTCGTCGGAAATATCGCCGGCCCGGCGGATGCGGCGAACATCGCCCGGGTCATCTCGCTGATGGCGAAGGTGCCGGAGCACGTGCCGGCGTTCACCGTCAATCGGAATTGCGCCTCAGGTCTCGAATCAATCGTCGAGGCGGCCTATCGGATCCAGTCGGGTCACGCGAATATCGTTGTCGCCGGTGCCGTCGAGTCGATGTCACAGATCCCGCTCCTGTTCTCTCAGGAGGCCCAGCAGGTCTGGGGTGGGGTATCCCGTGCGAAAGGCCTCCTGGCACAGTTGGCGGCCTTCGGTCGCTTCCGACCCCGTCATTTCAAGCCCCTGGTGGGGTTGATGCTTGGGCTGACCGACCCGATTTCAGGCCTGAACATGGGGCAGACGGCCGAGAACCTCGCCCGGGAATTCCAGATCGGACGTGGTGAACAGGACGCGTTTGCGTTGCGCAGTCATCAGCGCTCGACGGCCGCCTGGTCCAATGGCCTCATGGATCATGAGGTCGTTCCGGTTCCATGCGGCCCCCGGTTCAAGAAGGCGGTCGAGCGAGACAACGGGATTCGCGAGAACCAGACCATCGAGGCGCTGGCCAAGCTGCGCCCGTTTTTCGATCGAAAGTTCGGAACGGTGACTGCGGGGAATTCGTCACAGATTACCGATGGCGCCGCGGCACTCGTCCTTGCGTCTCGGGCACGCGCACGACAACTCGGTGCACCGATTCTCGGTACGATTCGTTCCTGGGCATTTGCAGGTTGCGACCCGGCGAGAATGGGACTTGGCCCCGCTCTCTCGACGCCGATCGCCCTTCAGCGTGCCGGAGGTCTTCCACTGGATCGCATGGACCTCGTCGAGATCAACGAGGCTTTCGCGGTTCAGGTCCTCGCTTGCCTCAAGGCGATGGCATCCAGACCCTTCTGCGAGACCCATCTGGGAACTGGCCCCCTGGGTCATATCGACCCGGAACGTCTGAACGTCAATGGTGGCGCGATCGCCTACGGGCATCCCGTCGGCGCGACGGGCGGGCGACTTGTCCTGACGATGTTGAATGAGATGGCTCGGCGTGACGCCTCGTTGGGTCTGGTGACCCTCTGTGTCGGCGGTGGCCAGGGTGGTTCGATCGTACTCGAGCGGGGCACATAGCATGTTGGAACCTTACGGAGTCTCCGAACGGCTCGATGCGGACGGCATCCTGCGTCTGGTTTTCGAGATGCCGGAGACCAAGGTCAACCTGCTGAGCCAGGGGCTGCTCCAGGCTCTGGGCGAGCTCCTGGATGCCGTGAAGAACCGCGACGAGGTACGCGCGGTCATGTTCGCCAGCTCGAAGCCCGGCATGTTCATCGCCGGGATGGACATGGAGCAGATCGCGCAGGTGAGCGACGCGTACAAGGCTGCGGAAGCGGCACGCTTCGGGCAGTCGGTGTTCCAACGGATTGCCGATCTCGGTAAACCGACATTGGCGGCGATCGGCGGTGCCTGCGTCGGCGGCGGCACCGAACTTGCCCTCGCCTGCGATTTTCGCATCGCGGGTCGCGGGCGGAGGACTCGGATCGGGTTGCCCGAAGTGAAGATCGGAATCATTCCCGGGTTTGGCGGTTGCCAACGACTGCCGCGTCTCGTCGGCATGATGGCGGCCCTCGATGTGATCATGACCGGAAAGCAACTGGACGCCCGTCGTGCACGAAAGATCGGTCTCGTCGACATGGTGGTTCCGGACGAATACCTCGAGCGTGAGGGTCTTAAACTGCTCCAGCAGGCGATCAACGACGGTGTCAGTCGCGTTCAAGGCCGTTATCGCAAGCGTCGACCGATGGTCGAGCGGGCCGTCGAGGGGATCACCCCCCTACGCAACTATGTCCTGGATCAGGCTCGCAAGAAGACCAAAGCACGCGTCGAGCCGCGGAACTACCCGGCACCGTTCAGAGCCGTCGAGGCGATCGAGGCGGCGATCACCGAGCCGCTACCGAAAGGCCTCGATCTCGAGGCGCGGATCGTGGGGGAACTGGTCCCGACCCCTACCTCGAAGAATCTGATCTGGCTGTTCAAATCGCAAACGGCGATCAAGGGGGACCTCGAGGGAGTTCGAGCGGTACCGCAACGGGTCCATCGGGCGGCCGTCGTGGGCGCCGGCATCATGGGAGGTGGGATCGCGCAGCTGATCGCCGACCGTGAGATACCGGTTCGCCTGAAAGACCTCCGCTACGACGCGATCCTGACGGCACTGCAAACCGCCTCCGGTGTCTGGAAAAAACAGTTGAAGCGTCGCCGGATCACGCCACGCGAGATGTCGCAACGGATGGCGTTCATCGCGCCGACGACGGACGACACGGGACTCCGACATGTGGATCTGGTCGTCGAGGCCGTCGTCGAGAATCTCGACATCAAGCGACAGGTACTGGCCGCGGTCGAAGAGCAGCTGAACCAGCGGGCGGTCTTCGCAACCAATACATCCTCGATCCCGATCAGCGAAATCGCGACAAGCGCCCGACGTCCCGAGCGAGTGGTCGGTCTGCACTTCTTCAATCCCGTACACCGGATGCCACTCGTCGAGGTCATCGCGGGTACCTTCAGTTCTCCGGAGGCTATCGCCACCGCTCACGCGTTTGCTCGTAGATTGGGCAAGGTGCCGGTGTTGGTCAAGGACGGCCCCGGCTTCCTGGTCAATCGGATCTTGACGCTCTATCTGTTCGAGGCCCTACGCATGCTTCGCGAGGGCGTCCGGATCGAGGCAGCCGACAAGGCGATGACCGCTTTCGGCATGCCGATGGGACCCTTCGCCCTGATGGATCAGGTCGGCCTCGACACCTCTCAGCACGTGGGAGAGGTATTGCGGGAGGCGTTCGGTCGTCGCCTGGGTGAAGACGATGGCCTGCTGGCCGGTATGGTGGCGTCCGGTCGGCTGGGTCAGAAAAACGGCAAGGGCTTCTACCGTTATCGAGCCGGCAAGCGAACCGTCCCGGATCGAGAGGTCTACGATCTGGCCGGATCTCCCACGGTCATGGAGCTGCCTCCCGAGACGCTCCAGGAGCGGATGGTCCTGGCGATGGTCAACGAGTCCGCCCTCTGCATGCAGGAGGGGGTTGCCCGCGAGCCACGGGATCTCGATGTCGCCATGGTGATGGGCACGGGTTTCCCGCCGTTCCGTGGTGGCCTCCTGCGCCACGCCGACGCCGTGGGAATCCCGATCGTCGCCGATCGCCTCTCTCGACTGGCCGACGCCCACGGCGAGCGATTCCGCCCGGCCGCGTCGCTCCAGGAGATGGTGCGGGGGCAGACCCGGTTCTATTCGGATTCCTAGGCTTTAGCCCTCGAGCGGAACCCGCGCTAGAATCGTTCGTATCAGTTGACGGGAGGCGTGTGTCCCCCCGTTCGCTATCGTCAAAAGAAGATATCCAGTCCATGAGGAGAGATCGGGATGAGGAATGCAATCCGTAACTTCGGAGCCTTGATGCCGGCGGTCGCGCTTCTGGCGACCGTGATGCTGCTGCCCGCACCGGCCCGTGCCGCGGGCGAGTCGGGTGACTCCGAGATTCCCGGTCCACTCAAGACGGCCATCACCTACAAGCTGCAGGATCGAATCAAGGAAGCCGTCGGTCAGAAGAACGCGCAAGGCAAGCGGTTCAAGCGTGGTGCCTACTCGAGCCGTTTCGAGAAGGTCGATGACACGACCTATGCGGCGACCGTCCAGATCGATACCGCGTTCGAGACTTCGATGCAGACCGAACGCATTCGGATGATCCTCGATGTCGAGGGCAGCGCCAAGGTGTCGGTCCGCGAGGAGTTGATCGAGGACACCTATACGGCCCTCTACCGCTCGCGCGGGTACAGCTGCTACCCGTTCAGCAGCTTCGCGTTCGATCGCGAGGGGATGAAGATGTCGTCGGGACCTGGCCACGTTTGTGAGTTTTACTTCAACGAAGAGGTTAATCAGGTCGGCATCGCGAGCGACAGTCTCATGTACGAGTACACGCTGCCCGAGCATTTAGAGCTCATCCAGCCCGCGCACCAGTACCACACCCTGAAGGAGATTCTCGAAGGCGATCACGGCGTCGAGTTGGTCTTCGATCCGGAGTTCTTGGCGTTCCAGTGTGATGGGGAGACCTGCGACGAAATCCTCACGTCATCGTTCAAGGGGCTGGAGCGGATCGCCGCGGAGGCACGGTCGTCGTCCGTCAAGACCGAGCCCGCCAGCATGAATTCTGCAATGAAGCGTCGTGTGGACAAATTCAACAAGGACTGGAACGAGAGATTTAACGATAATCCCTTCCACGGTTTCAGACGCCTCGACCGCGATTCACATCATTTCTACAACGCGCTCGCATTTCGTAACGACGACGATGGCGTCGGTATCGCGTACGACAATCTTGACGGATACGAGGTGCAGTTTTTTGTCATAACGGGCGACCAGATCGACGCCGCGGCGATCCGTGGTTCGATCTTCGGCTATTACACCGAAGAGACGCTAAAGAACACCTCGGCCTACGACCTCGAGCAACGGGACGACATCGCCAACCGTGAGTACGAGATCTACAGCGTCAAGGGAGAGGTAGACGCAGGTATTGATGATCCGGAGTGGGTCAAAGCGAAGATTGAGTTCGGGGTTACCGTCAAGGACGATCTTCGCGAACTTCAATTCTTCATTGCAAACGCCCCGCGTGGCGATGACACCAACTTCAGGCGCCCCAGCCTTCAGGTCAACGCCGTTCAGATGGATGGCAAGGACATGACCTGGATCAAGACAGGTGCCTTCGGTGGCCTCGTTATCTTTCCTGAGACGGTCAAGGCCGGGGAGACCGTCTACCTAACGATGGACTTCGCCACCCGCGCGATTCGCAAGTACAACGTCGCGTTCTCCCAGCTGGCTCGATTTGGCTGGATGCCGTTTGTTCGCTTCGGCGATTTCATCGAAGAGTTCGAATTGACGATTCGGACACCGTCGCAGTACAAGATTCTTGGTATCGGCCAAAAGATGGAAGAGAGCGTTAGCGGCGGGGTTCGTACCAGCCATTGGTCCGCCGAGAGCCCCGTCGTCTTCCCGTCCATCATCTTCGGTAAGTACTTCTCGGATGACACGGGCGACAAGTATAAGGCCAGCAAGATCGACGGCACCACGGTCCCCGTCAACGTCCATGTGGACGAGGTCAGCCTGACCGACTGGGATATTCGTACGAAACAGTTGCGACCGATCGCTACCCAGGCGGCCGTCTCCATCGATATCTACAAGGATATCTCCGGGGTCGACTACCCGTACGGTGAGTTGAATCTGGTCAACGATCCCTCGCCGGCCCTCTACGGTCAGGCACCGAGTTCATTGATCTATCTCGGATCGCCGGTCTTTCGCGGTGAGGGTATGCTGGCCGCGAGAGGTGGAGGAACCGGCACAACCAAGTTCGTAAAGTCTGTGACCGCCCACGAGGTAGGCCATCAGTGGTGGGGTTCTTCGGTCTCCAACAAGAACGACCGCAGTTACTGGTTTGTCGAAACGTTGGCCGAGTACTTCTCCGCAATCTACCTGGAGCGGGTCTACGGGCAGAAAGCCTACGACCAGCAGGTCGCCGAATGGCGGACCACCGTCCTCGATAGTCGCGTGAAGGCCAGCGTCCAGGAAGCCACCCCCATGTGGCCCGGTGAAGACGGCTTCGGCTCATACCAATCGGCGCTCTACAGCAAGGGCCCGATGGTCTTTCACATGCTTCGGGAGACTTTTGGCGACGAGAAGTTCTTCCCGGCTCTGAAGCAGTTCTCCCTGGAGTTGGCCGAAAAACGCGAGATCGTGACCCGCGACATTCAGCTGGCGGCTGAGAAGGCCTTCGGTGGCCTCGATCCCCAGGGCAACGCCTACAACGTTGACCTGGAGTGGTTCTTTGATCAGTGGATCCGGGGAGTCGGGATTCCGCAGTTCGCTCTGAACTACGACGTGCGACAGGCCGAGGACGGAGAGTGGTTGATCGAGGGAACGGTCAAGCAACGCATTGTCATTGGCAGTCAGCGAGAGATGGATGTCGTCGAGGGCGCGCACTACCGTGGTGTTGTGGACTTAGTCGTCGAGGCTCGCAAGGGTGAGAAGTACGGCAGTCGAATTATCCTCAACAGCCCCGAGGAGTCGTTCCGATTGAAGGTCAAGGAAAAGCCGCTGGAGATCGTATTGAACGAGTCCGACGGGATGCTGGCGCACGACGTCCTCGTGAACCGCGACTTCTGATCTTCAGATAAGAATCCCCAAGAATAGACATAGCCGACGCTCACGCTGAGCGTCGGCTATGATGTGCCCCGTCCTCAAGGCCTTCGTCGAGGGGTGATGGACGAGGAGTTGTCGTGATCCGCCTGCACAACGTGCACAAGCGATTCAGTGGCGAAGTCGCCGCGTTGGGCGGCGTCACCCTGGAAGTCGAGAAGGGCGAGTTCGTCTTCGTCACGGGGCCTTCGGGAGCCGGCAAGACGACGCTCCTCAGACTGCTCCTACGTCAGCAGCGTCCCAGCGAGGGGAACATCTTCGTCGCCGGTCGGAACGTCGGCGCGCTGCCGGACCGCAAGATCCCCGAGTTGCGACGCTCGATGGGGGTCGTCTTCCAGGACTTCAAGTTGATCGCCCGCAAGAATGCGCTGGAAAACGTCGCCTACGTCCTTAACGTCGCCGGGCATTCTCGTGCCGAACAGCGTCGCCGGGCCTACAACGCTTTGCGGAGTGTGGGGCTTAACCACCGCCTCAACGTCTACCCGCGCGCCCTCTCCGGGGGCGAGCAGCAGCGTGTCGCCATCGCTCGAGCGATCGTCTGTGAGCCCGATATTCTGCTGGCCGACGAGCCCACGGGAAACCTGGATCCCGATCTGGCCGTCGAGACCATGCGATTGTTCCGTGAAATCAACGCCCGCGGGACGACGGTCGTGGTCGCCACCCACGATCGAGACCTGATCCGCCGCATGCAACGCAGAACGATCATCCTGGATGGCGGTCGAGTCGTCGATGTGGACAGGACCGGATGATGAATCGACTTGTCCAACACTGGCTGTTCTTCGTCACCGACGCGTGGGACGAGATGCGTCACAGCCCCGCGGTCAACCTCCTTGCCGCGGCCACCCTGACGGCGTCGCTGTTCGTTGCGGGTCTCGCGGTGCTGGTCATCACGAATGTCGGCCGCCATGTGGACCAACTCCAGTCGGAGATCCGGATCGACGTCTTTCTACGCGATGACGCCGCAGCGGAGGCGATCGCGGAGCTTCAGTCACAACTGAAAGTGACTCCGGGTGTCGAGCGTGTGCTGCACGTCAGCAAGGACGAGGCGCTATCGCGCTACCACGAGTGGTCCCGCGAAATGGCGCAACTGATCGGTGAGCTGGACGACAATCCACTGCCGGCGTCGCTCGAGGTCTATCTCCGGTCGGATCAGGATACCGAGGCGATCGGTGTTTCGATCGCCGATTCATTTGGAGCCCACGTCGCCGTGGATGACCTCAGGTTCGATCGAGACTGGATCGCACGTCTCGAATCCATGTTGCGGGTGGCACGGCTGGCCGGCATCGTCCTCGTGGGCGTCGTGTTGGCGGCGGTGGTCTTTGTGGTGTCGAGTGTACTGCGACTTGCGGTCTACGCGCGCCGGGACGAGATCGAGATCATGCAGTTGGTCGGTGCGACTCCCGCATTCGTGAGGGGCCCATTCCTTGTCGCCGGTAGCTGGTTTGGGCTGGGTGGCGGGGTCATGGCACTGCTGGTCGTGGAGATCGTTCGACAGTTCGTCCTGTCCTACTCGACCCGCGCGTCGCTACCGCTACTGCGATTGTTCTGTGCGCAGCCGGTCTCGTCCGGCTGGGTGTTGGGGCTCGTCCTGTTGGGGCTGGTCGTTGGCGTCGCGGGGTCGTGGTTTGCGGCCCGCCATCGTTTCTAGTCCGGCTTCTTCAAGAACGAATCGTCCCACTTGACCCAATCGTCTTCTTTGGGCTCCGGCTTCGGTTCGTCCGGTGGCCGCAAGCGGACACGTCCCTCCGCCACGCCGATCCCGTAGACCCGAGCACAGAAATTGCTGTGATCGGGTGTCTTGCCGGTGCCGATGTGGAATTGCCAGCCGTGCCAGAAGCAGGTGACCATCAGACCCTTGAGCTTTCCGTCGGCCAGGGATGCGCCACTATGAGGACAAGCATCGCGGATCGCGTACCAACCGTCGGGCATGCGAAACACGGCGACCCGTGTTCCATCGACATCGACTGCGCGCCCCCGCCCTGCGGGGAACTCGTCAACCGGCCCGACATCGACCCACTCGTTCATCAGAAGTCGTAGGTGATGTAGAACTCCATCCGGGTCCCACGGGTATCGCCGTCGCGTTTCTCCAGCGGCGTCAACCCATCGAAGACGCAAGCGTCGATGACGCCGGACGCGCAGTACTGGGTGAAGTCGAGGCGCTTGGCCCAGATCCAGTTGAACTGTAGGTTGCCGATGAACAGGAACTGGAAGCCGAACCCGTAGCTGGCTCGGGCATCCTGAAACTGGTCGTTCTCCGAGTCCCAGAAGTCGAACGGGATCGGTGTCTGCGTAAGGTCGGCGCGGATCATCCGGAGGTCCGGGTCGTAATAGAGGTCATCGGGGAACCATGCCGCACCGACATCGAAGAACGCCATCCCGCGAATCTGCTGCAGCGCCAGGAACGGGAACCGCAGCTCATCGATCAACGGGAAGCGATACTCGAAGTTGGCGAATGCGAGCCGGGATCCGAAGAACTCTCGATACTCCCAGCCGCGGAGCTGGTTGAGTCCGCCGAACCCGTAGGTGTACTCGTTATCCCCGGTGTTGTAGATCGTCGCCAGTCGAAGAGCCAACAACGTGCGTCGAGTCAGCTGCTTGTAGCGACGATAGTCCAGACGGAACTCCGTGAGATCACCGTCCGAATCACCGGACAGATGAAATCCCTGTCGCACGTCGAGTCGGAATCGCTGTCCCTGGAACGGGCCGAAACCCTGGTAGCGAGCGGTGTCGTGGGTGATCGCGGCCTCGACCATCGCGAATGAGTCGTCCTGCTCGATGAAACCGAACTGCCCGGTCATGGAGTTCTGGGCGAGCCGGTTCAACGACGCATTCAGGTAGCCACCGGACGTTTCAACACGAAAGTGACGACTCACCGGGTACTGGATGAATGCCGTGGCCCCGGTCTGACTGTACTGCCGCTCGATCCGTTCGCCGGTCGATTGGTCAACGAAGAAATCGCGAAAGTCATAGACCTGGCCACCCCAGTTGTAACGATTCCGTCGGTTGACATAGGTCGCGTTGTAGCTGGCAAAATTGGCGACTGACTGGGCGCCGATCGAAATGCGATGGTTGCCGAGTAGATCGGTAAACTGAATCGTGGCGTCGGCCAGGAATGTGCCGTCACCGGTCACTCCCACTCCGAAACCGGGAGCCTCGAGATCCCATTTCAGTTTGTAGGGCGCCTTCTTGTTCTCGTCGACACTGAGCTGTAATTCCGGGACGAAGGGTTCGGCCTCGTCATCGGCAGACAGTCGATCGGACGCCGCGGTTACCAGCTCGGGCGCGTTGAGCGGCATTCGGTAGAGACGGAAACGGCCCTCGAAGTACGCGTTAAAGACGATGAAACGATCGTCGTCGCGTGGCGACATCTCGACCGGCCCGAACGTGCCACCTACGACGTCGGTGTACTGACTCACGTCGCCTGTCGCGAGGTCCAGCGTGTGGACATTGAATACTCCGTAGCCCCCGCGGTCCGAGGAAAACAGGATCGAGGTGCCGTCCCGTGTGTAGGACGGTTGAAGATCGCTATGGACCCCAAACGTCAACTGTGTCTTCTTCGATGAATCGGCAAGGTCGACCGCGAAGATCTTCCAGTGTTCTCCGATTCTGCGGTTGTAGAGAAGAGAGCTTCCGTCGGTGGAATACCACGGGTTTGCGTCGAAGAAATCATCCTGTGTCAGGTTGACGATCGCTCCGGTATCGAGGTTGTACTCGAATAGATCGACCACACCGTTGCGGTTGCCCTCAAAAGCGATCCGGCGTCCATCCGGAGAGAACGCGGGGCTCGAGCACTCGAAGATATCGTCGAGATCGATGTTGTGAAGCATCTTGCCGTTCAGGGCATTGAAAATCAGCAATGGCCAGCGGTTTTCTTTTCGTGCGAACACCGCGATGCGGTCGCTATCCGGTGCCCAGCTCAGGTCGCGCTTACCCTCGAACGCGTTGGCAACGAGATTCTTGTAACGGCTGGTCCAACCCTTCGTCAGGTTGCGCTGGATCTTGCTGTCTTCCGCAGAGATGATGACCAGGTCCAGTTCTTGTTTGGGTGCCGCGAGGGCCGCGATCAACTCGCCGGACGGCGAGAGGGCGGGGGAGAGCGTGACGGGGTTGCGACGCTGTCCGATCTCCGTTCCGTACTCGTCGGGCGCCTTCTTTTCCAGGAGGACCGGGAAGTACTTCTTTCGGAGGTATCGATTGAAGCGACGGTTGAACTCGTCGATGTCGTACCCGAACGACTCGCGTATCGCTCGATCGATGTTTCCACTCAGCAAGACCTTCTTGAACTCAAACAGGAAGCTCCGCAGCCCCTCGATGCCATGTTCTTGTTCGATAAAATCGAAGACGGCGTGACCGTAGCGATAGGTCAGGTAGGTGACCACGTTCAAGGCCTGGAGCGGGGGTAGAACGTTGTTGACGACCGCATCGCGAATCGCCATGCGGTCGAGGTTGTCTTCGTCGTCGGCGAGATAGGAGGCTAGTCCTTCCATGATCCAGGTCGGTGGATTGGATCGAAGCGCGCGACCGAGGTAGCCCTCGTAGAATATCGAGTACTCGAAGATGTGAACGAGTTCGTGAGAGATCAGCTTCTGTAGTTTGTCGGGGGCGCCGTCGATCGGCAGGACCATTCGGTACTGGACCGGTTCCGCGAACGCCGCAACGCCTTCGGGGACTTCGGAGAGGGTGATGTTGGTCTGTCCGAACTCACCGTGGGTCTTGTAGATCACCAGCGGGACGCGGAAACGCAACTCGTGATCCAGGTCCTTGCTGATCTTCAGGTAGGCGCTCTCGACATAGGAGACGATGTCTTCGAGGAACGGCTCCTGAGACGGGTAGTAATGGATGTCGAAGTGGGGCGATTCGTAGACGTGCCAGTCGAAATTCTCGTAGCTGATCTTGTTCTGCCCGAATTGGGCGAACGTCGGGACGTAAAACAGCAGCGCCAATAAGAGGACGAACCAGCGTTGGGGCGATTGCTTCATCAGGTGTCTCCCGGAAATAGAGCTGCGTTCGCGTAGGCCCATCTAGTCTCTGAAGATGAAACGCGCGGAAGGCCGGCGTTGTGTATTGACGATTGAAAGAATATCTCCGGTCATCGATTCGCTCATCTCATAGAACGCCGTGATCGGGTCATTCTGACTTCCCGTATAGCGGATCTTGCGACGGACTTTATCGCGGATCAGGAGAGATCCGTCTTTCCCGTTCATGAACAAGAGATCGAGTCCAAATCCGAACTCTTCTTGATCGACGAACTCGGTACGCCGAACCTTCTGACCGGTGTTGGGATTGGTACGGTCAACTTCACGGAAACCCGAGACGTCCTCACGCATGTAACCGATCTGTCCGGAGACGACAATATCCGCGTCAAATTCGCGGGCGACGAACTTCCAGAAACCGTCGTTGGCAATCAGGTCCTCGATGGTTTGTTCCGGCACAGCAGGCGCCGGTGTGATCTCGAGAACGCTGAGTCGTGTGTTCTTCCGCAGCTCACTTCGGAGGTAGCGAACGATCTCTCGATTGACGTCCAGGAACATCATCTCGTCGGTCAGGAAGCTGATGACGAGAATCGATTCCGTGCCTTCTAGTTTCAGTCGTGGAGGGACCGGGAGACCGACTTCCACACGCTGGGCATTCGCCTTCTTGCGACCGCGCGGTTTCGGCAATCGGATGCCTGCCAGCCGGGCCTTGAACGCCTCACCGGTCTCGTCCTCGAGCGTCCGGCTCCAGAATCCTGAGAACTCTTCAAAGTTCCGTAGGAGACGGGGGTCGGCGAGATCGCCGACGAGTGCGCGCTCGTAGTAGTCGAACGCCTTGTCCCGCTCGCCGACGGCCTCGGCAGCCACGGCGAGGTTTCCGAGCAGCCGCGGGTTGTCCGGGTGGTCGCGCTCCAGGGCCGCCCAGCGGTACTGGGCCTCGCGCCAGTTGCCGCCCTCGGCCATATCGGCCGCGAAGCGATTGACCTTGCCGAGCTTGCGCTCCGCGACCACCGACGACCCGAATGTGATCGCAACAATGACACAGGCAAAAACGAACGAACGGCGTATCACGCCGTTGCCCGTAGAATAGAAGCGCATACGAAAATCATACTACAGGGAACCATGCCGGACCCCCGTCACATTCCAACGTTCGACCATCGTCTTCAGGGACGTTGCGACGCTCCGGCCTCCAAGAGCGCGACACACAGAGCGCTCGTGCTCGCGGCCCTGTCGGATGGGGTGAGCTTCATCGAAAAGCCGCTGGATGCCGAGGACAGCCAGGTGACGCGAGAGGGCCTCGGGCTGCTGGGAATTCGCAGCAAGATCGTCGACGACGGTTGGGAAGTTTACGGAACCGGCGGGCGGATCCCCGGTGGAGCGAACATCGAACTGCGAGAGTCCGGGACTTCGTGCCGGTTCCTGACGGCGGTCGCGGCACTGGGACAGCGCCCCAGCCGACTCGATGGAGCCCCCAGGCTGCGGCAGCGTCCCCTGGCCGCACTGACCGAGGCCCTGACCGCGCTGGGAGCCCGATGCGAGTCGGACGGGGGAGACGGGCTACCGCTGCGCATCGGCGGAGCCCCGCTCCGCGGGAGACGCATCGCCCTGCCCGCGTCGCCGAGCAGCCAGTTCGTCAGTGCGCTCCTGATGATCGGCGGCCTCCTGCCCGACGGACTGCATCTGACCCTGGCGCGCCCATGGGTCTCCCGCGGCTACGTCGACATGACGATGGAAATGCTGGAGTCGTGCGGGGCTGATGTCGAACGCTCAGGCACCGTGTTTCAAGTCGCCCCGGGAGCCCTCTCCCCGCGCCGCTGGGTCGTGGAGGGGGACTACTCATCGGCCTCGTACTTTCTGGCCGCGGGGGCGATTCTTGGCACGATCCAGGTGGACGGGTTGCGACAAGATTCTCACCAACCCGATGCGGTTCTACTGGACGTCCTTCGCCAGATGGGTTGCACGGTTGACCATCACGACGAGACGGTTCGGGTCGTTAGCCCGAACCGCCTGAAGGCGATCGAGCGGGACTTGACGGACGCCCCCGACGTCGCGCCCACCGTCGCCGCGCTCGCGATCTTCGCCGAGGGAGAGACAAGACTGACGGGTCTGGGCCACCTGCGGGTGAAGGAGTCGGATCGTCTGCACGCGCTCGCGGACAATCTAACGCGAATGGGAGTCACGGCCCGCGTAGAGGGTGATGCGTTGTCCATCCACTCGAGATCGGATCGGGTTCACGGCGCCGTCATCGAGACGAGAGGTGACCACCGCATCGCGATGGCGTTTGCCATCGCAGGGCTCCGGATTCCCGGCGTCGTACTGGATGACGGCGACTGTGTCGCCAAGTCCTATCCCGGGTTCTGGCGAGCGCTCAGCGGGCTACTAGAACTGGAATGACAGTTCCGCGCGCACCGTGTTCAGGACGTAGTCCTGAGTGTTGTAGATCGCCGATGTACCCTGACCTTGCTCAATCTCGAGGGCAGGGATCCGGATGTTGGTGGGCAGCAGATACGCATCCAGCATGCCGACGATGCCATAGGCGATTTCCAGCCCGATGCCGTTTTCGAAGGCGAACGCCAAGCCGAAGTCCAACTCGTTCGACCAGGTGCTCTTGCTACGGTCTTCCGTCAGCATGCCGTCCGCAGACTCCAGGAAGCCACTGGAATCAAAGACGTAGGTCAAGAATGGTGAAGACTCGACCTCAACGTTGGTGATGGCGAGCGTCGATTGCCCGCGGACGAAGATCTTGAACTTCTCCTCGAAGAACTTGATATCCCAGGACATCGACACGGTGGGTCCCACGCCGCTTGACGTGTTGTAGAACGTCAGCAGATTGGTCGCACCACCGTCCGTGAATCCGACGCCGGCACGCACATCTCCACCGAGGAGCCAGGCGGTCGCGGGGACGGAACCTTCAAGGCTGTAATACCGGAGACCCGCAAACCAGCGAGATCCGAATCGTCGGGTCCCGAACTCACGGCCATAGACGAGGTCCACGGTCTGCAATCGATTCTGAAGATTGGTCGGTGCCGTCGATGTCACCGTCAACGCATTCATCGGGTCGTAAGTAATCTCTTCGGGTTGAGCCGCGAGGTCGCCATTGGCGTCTGCCGCCACACTCCAGAGCGGGCCATTGCGAACGGCCGTGCTCACGCCGTCGACGATGTCGAGCGTCCACCAGTTTGCGCCCTCGATGACGTTGGGCTGCGACGTGGCACCGGAAGCCGAAAGATCGATGGTCTTCTGAAAGCCAGCCCCGCTGAGTTGGTACTCCTGCTCGTTGTAGCCGTTCCAGACCAGCCGCACCGAGCCCTTGTCGTTGGGGAATTTCCAACCGAGGGTTGCGCGGCCGTAGTCCTGATTGTCCATCGAGAGGATGGACGACGTGTGGGAAACCGACGTGGTTCGAATCGACGAATCAATCTCGTCGGCGTCCGCGCTGCCGACAGCGACCGCAACGAAGAGCGAAAACGGGCGCTTCTGTTCGATGGGAGCCGCATTGTCTGTGGTGGTTGCCTGATCGTCCTCGCCACTCTGGGCGAGAGTCGTTCCGAGAGGTAGCAGCCCTGCAACAAGCAGCGCTGAAATCACAAATCGCCCACTCAACCTCATGTGATGCCTTCCCCCTGCAGATTCGTGCCGACCCGGGCGGCCTCGCCCAGGGTTCTCGGTGCCGTCTTAACCGTCGAAAGAACCATTCTTATAGGAGAACCTGGGGGGGGAGTCAAGGGATTGAGGGGGGGGGTGAGGCCGATGCTGCTGCATCGATGCAGGATGACCGATTCGGTGCTCGCCACGTGCCATCCGGGACGGTCGGCATATATTGATGGGGGGAGGGACGTCGATCGGCCGCTCGATCGGGCCCCGGCCCCTTTTCACGGA
>Ga0224508_10000160_pt1 | contig 70569 bp, 66 predicted proteins | sample SF_Jan12_sed_USG_4_FD_170157 | JGI IMG/M metagenome (GOLD analysis project Ga0224508, IMG submission 170157) | Sediment microbial communities from San Francisco Bay, California, United States - SF_Jan12_sed_USGS_21 | ecosystem: Environmental > Aquatic > Marine > Sediment | place: USA... | reverse complement strand
TCGTATGTTATTAAATGAAAACGCGATGGCGATTGGTGTTGCGCTGCACGCGGCAGTTGCCTGCGAATTTCTAAATGGAAGTAGTCATAGATTAAATTAGGGTAAGCAGCCAAAGTGGACCTGGATAAATTTCGTAACAAACTGATTGAGCGCCGTGAAGAGCTTCGAGAGATTATTGAACAAAACAAGCAATCGGCGTCGTCGGTAGAACTCGATCAATCCCGCGTAGGTCGACTGTCGCGCATGGATAGTATGCAGATACAGGCGATGGCGGTGGAAATCGAGCGTCGAAATGTTCTTGAGTTGCAACGCATACAACATGCGATAACACGTGTTGAAAATGACGACTATGGTTATTGCGTGGAATGTGATGAACCTATAGCCGAAGGTCGGCTGGAATTCGATCCATCTGCGACCCTGTGCGTGGATTGCGCGTCCGCGTTGGAACGGTAATAAGCTGAAATACTTGCGCTTGCGGGGCGTCGGTAGGCCGGTAATCATCACGGTTTTAGGTAATAGCCAGGACTGTTATTTGTGTGGCTCGGGATGGGGCTTCTGGATAATTAAGCATCCAATTCAACCGGAAGAGATTTTATGAAAAAGATTATTTGTAGCGGCACATTACTATATTCTGTTGCTATCGAAAGCCGTTTATGCCGATGTAGCGTTTGAACGCATGTGCGTATTCGGTGATAGCTTGTCCGATGCGGGCAATGTGTTTGAAGTAACGCATACGGTGGCGAACCGTCCTTACGACTTAATTCCAAGTGCGCCCTATCCGATCGGAGGCATGACATTCAGTAACGGCAGAACCTGGATCCAGCAACTCGCCGAATCGCTGAAAATGAAACAAAGCGTCGCGCCAGCGTTTCGCAATCGCGGCACGTTTTGTAACTATGCATTCGGTGGAGCGCGTGCTCACGCAACCAGTCCGTTTGATTTGCCTGGTCAAGTTAGTTTTTATCTGGGTGATTTTGGAATGAAGTCATCTGATGGCACGTTATTTGTTATTTTGATTGGCGGGAACGACATACGAGATGCGATTGAAGCATTCCAGGCGGATCTTACAGGCGGCACAAGTGCACAAACAATTACCGATGCTATAACTTCGGTTTTTACCAACGTGCTTGCACTTTACGGATCGGCGGGTGAAAGGCAGTTCTTGATTCCGAACGCCCCTAATCTCGCATTAGTTCCAGCCATTACATTGCAAGGCCAGGATGCACAGTTTTTAGCTGACTTACTATCCAATACCTACAACACTGCTTTAGAAGATGCGCTAGTCGGAATCGAGGCTTTGTTACAGGATCCGGAGTTACAAATCACACGATTTGATACCGCGACTTTTCTCGCCTCAATCGTTACCACTCCGCCGCAAGGAATTTCCAATGCTACGGATACCTGTATAACCCCCGGTGCAAAAAGTAAAGCAATTTGCAAAACACCAGGTGAGTACATTTTCTGGGACGGTGTTCATCCGACACAGGCCGCCCACGGTTTGGTCGCTGAAGCTGTCGAAGCGATACTGGATCCACCCAACTGATATTGTCGACTACCGGGCTTATTATTTGGCCAATTACTTGACCAATCACTGGACGATAAAACCTGGGCTTTCTATATGAGAAGACCTGGTAGCAATGGGCAGGTATTGTGAGAGCATGACATTAGGTCTCATTTACTCGATAAAGAAGTTCTGCTTTCATTCGTTTACAGCATTGCAATGACGTCGGCTCCGCGCTAGTCTGTCTTACCGGGTTCGTAAGAATTCAAAATAAATCAGCCGTTAATTCGGTAAAAGATTAGTTCATTGCGTGTCACAACGCGTAAAGAAACTAACCGTGAAGTATTTAACAACTTATAACTTTTAGCCAGAGGAGAAATGAGATGAAGTCCTGTATTCGATCCCTTTTCAAATTAACCGGCACAGCTGTGTTGGCGCTGTTGTTGTGTACCAATGCCTTCGCGCAAAAGCAAGGCGGTACGATGGTGCTCATCGTGCAACCCGAGCCGCCGACATTGGCGTCTTATCTTTCGACATCCGGCCCGATTGGAATGGTAGCTGCCAAGATTTACGATGGCCTGCTGGAATACGATACGGAGTTGCAACCGCAACCGGGTTTGGCCGAATCCTGGGATGTATCGGCGGACGGCAAAACCATTACCTTCAAGTTGCATCAAGGTGTCACTTTTCATGATGGAGAGCCGTTGACCTCAGCAGACGTGCAGTTTTCCATTATGGATGCGGCGAAGGTAACACATCCGCGTGGCCCGAATACGTTCGCCGCGGTGGCTTCGGTGGATACGCCCGACGATCATACCGTGGTGTTGAATCTATCAGAAGCCGCGCCGTACGTGATGATGGCTTTTTCTGGTTATGAGACACCGATCATCCCAAAGCATATTTTTGGCGAAGGTGATCTGCGTTCCCATCCGAATGCGAATGAACCGATCGGCTCTGGTCCGTTTAAATTTGTCGAATGGAAAAAAGGTCAATACATTCGTCTTGATCGTAACGAAAACTACTGGAAAGAAGGTCAGCCCTATTTAGATCGTATAGTTGCCCGCATCATTCCTGACCCATCGACGCGCACCGCCGCTTTGGAAAAAGGAGAAGCGCATTTCGCGGCCATGGGTGCAGTGCCGTTTAATGACGCGAAAAAACTCGCTGAGAGTCCGAATCTAATGGTGACAACCAAGGGTCACGAGATGATTTCGCCGGTGTCCGAGTTGTTACTCAACACTGAACGTGAACCGTTGAACAATAAAGCCGTGCGTCAAGCGATTGCTTATGCAATGGATCGACAATTCATTATCGATAACATCTGGTTTGGTTATGGCAAACCCGCGACGGGGCCAATGAGTTCCAACTTCGCGCCATCCGGTTTGTACACTGACGATGTAACGACTTATCAAATGTCTGATGGTGTAGATAAAGCGAACGCCATTCTCGACGAAGCAGGTTTCGCCAAAAATGACGATGGCGTGCGTTTTGAATTAATGCATGATGCCTTACCTTATGGTCAGGAATGGACGCGATTCGGTGAGTACGTACAACAAGCGTTGGGAAAAATCGGTATCAAAGTCACCATCCGACAGGAAGATGTAGCACGTTGGTTGAAACGTACTTATACTGATCATGACTTTGATACCACGGCAAATTATCTCTATAACTTATCCGACCCCGTGATTGGTGTGCACCGTGCTGTCCATTCGAGCACCATTCGACCCGGCACCGTGTTTACCAACGGTTCTTACTGGTCTGACCCTAAGACGGATGAATTATTGAATCAGGCCAAGGTGGAACCGGATGCGACCAAGCGTAGCGCTTTGTACGCGGAAGCCCTGAAATTTGTGGCTGATGAAATTCCTATCATCTGGATTCATGAGATGAACTTCCCGACCGTGGTAAACAATCAATTCGAAGACGTTATCGTTTCCGCTTTGGGTGTTTATTCCAACTTTGACCGCGCATACATGAAGTAATGTAAACCACGCGCGGGTGCTCGCCTTTGCAACGGTGAGTGCCCGCGTTTTTATTGTGGCGGGTAGAAATACTTAAATGACGGGCGCAGGTCTATATCGATACATTTTTTGGCGGCTGCTGCAAGCCGTACCCGTCATTCTTGGTGTTACGATCTTGTGCTTCTTGATGCTGCAACTCGCGCCAGGCGATCTGGCCGAAGTCTTGGCGGGTGAGTCCGGTGGTGCGTCGCCAGGTTATATCGAAGAGCTGCGCGCACGTTATGGTCTGGACAAACCCATCCTTGTCCAGCTTTTTGTCTACGTCAAAAATGTCTTTCTTTTTGATCTCGGATTTTCATTCCGACATAACACCGATGTTTCCACTTTATTAGTGGAAAGACTGGCGCCCACACTATTGCTCATGGGCAGCACGTTGTTACTGTCCGTGGGGTTGGGGACGCTTGCTGGATTGTTCGCGGCAATTTGGGTGCGTACTTTCCGTGATCACTTGATTTCGCTGGCCGCTATCGTCGCCTATGCGACACCGTTATTCTGGGTGGGCCTGATGTTGATTCTGGTGTTTTCTATCTGGCTTGACTGGTTTCCGACGTCAGGCATGGAAAACGTTGTTATGTTTTACGAGGGTTGGGAGCGTGTAGTCGATATCGCACATCATTTGGTGTTGCCCGCGGTCACATTGTCACTATTTTATATGGCTTTGTACGCACGTTTGATGCGTGCGACCATGTTGGAGCAACGCGGATTAGACTATGTGACGACTGCACGCGCAAAAGGTTTAACCGAACGTCAGATTACATTTCGACATGTTTTTCGCAATGCACTTTTGCCAGTTGTGACTGTAGCTGGCGTGCAAGTTGGCGGATTGCTCGGTGGTTCGGTGGTGGTGGAAAGCGTATTCGCCTGGCCCGGACTTGGCCAACTCGCTTTCGAGGCGTTGTTCTCACGTGATTTTAATTTGTTGCTTGGTATTTTCTTTATGTCCGCCTGTTTGGTAGTCGTGGTCAATTTGTTGGTGGACATTATTTATGTGTTGCTGGATCCACGTATCAAGGTGGGCCAGTGAAGTCGAATAAATGAAAACATTCTGGCAACGTTTTTTCGGAAACCCCCGCGTCATCATCGGACTGGCATGGCTGGGCCTGGTGTTAGTTGTTGCCATTATTGCACCGGTTTTAGCACCCGCGGACCCGTTTGAGATAGTTGGCAAACCGTTCCTCAAACCAATGGACACTTATGCGTTTGGCACTGACTCGCTTGGGCGAAGTATTTGGTCCGGTTTGGTACACGGTGCACGCACAACACTCATTATTGCGGTCGTGGCGACATTGGCTTCGGTAATATTTGGCACTCTAGTCGGTGCGATAGCGGGTTACTACGGTGGGCTGATCGACGATGTGTTAATGCGTCTGACCGAGTTTTTTCAGACCATACCTTCGTTTATCTTTGCCATTGTTTTGGTCGCAATCCTTGCCCCCTCGGCAACCAGCTTAGTCGTTGCCATAGCGGTAGTCAGTTGGCCACCTATTGCGCGTGTTGTACGCGGTGAAGTGTTATCGGTCAAAGCACGTGAATTTGTTCAGGCTGCAATTATTGCCGGCCAGGCGGATCTTTCCATTTTATTCCGTCAGGTATTACCCAACACACTTTCGCCGTTGATTGTTACGGGTTCGTTGTTAGTTGCTACGGCGATACTTATTGAAAGCGCTTTGTCGTTTCTCGGTCTCGGTGCACCTAATTTAATGAGTTGGGGTTTTATGGTCGGTGCTGGAAGGAGTTTTTTGCGTGATGCATGGTGGTTAGTGACAATTCCCGGGGTCGCCATTCTGTTTACCGTATTATCAATCAATTTGGTCGGTGAAGGGCTTAACGATGCGCTGAATCCAAGACTGGCTGATATATGAGCATATGAGCGAATCGATTCTTAGCCTCGAAAATTTGACTGTTGCACTACCGTCATGGTCCGACCGACCATTGGCTGTGGACGATGTTTCAATCAGTATTAAGCGCAATGAAATATTGTGTGTTGTAGGTGAGTCTGGTTCAGGCAAGTCGGTCATGGCCAAATCAATTCTTGGCTTGTTACCCGCGCCTCAAGTACATGTCACAAAAGGACGCGCTCAATTTGAAGGCCGTGATCTTTTAAAGGCCAGTGAAGATGACTTGCGTGACGTACGTGGAAGAAATATTTCCATGATTTTTCAAGAACCAATGGTGGCATTGAATCCACTGATGCGGGTGGGAAAACAGATCAACGAGATCTTTCAGATACATACTGATATGACTCCCGAGCAACGCCATCAACGGGTTGTCGATATTTTTGCCGATGTGCATTTACCGGAACCGGATAAAATTGTTTCGAGTTATCCGCATGAGCTATCCGGTGGTCAACGGCAACGCGTGATGATTGCTATGGCACTGGCACTCGAACCATCTTTGATTATTGCTGATGAGCCGACAACAGCACTCGATGTCACCACTGAAGCACAAATTCTAAAATTGTTAAAAGAACTGCAAGAGAAACACGGAACAGCAGTACTTTTTATTACGCACGATTTCGGAGTTGTGGCGGAAATTGCAGATCGCGTGGTGGTGATGCGTTATGGGCAGCTAATCGAATCGGGCGATACGCAGAACCTGCTACGTGCACCACAAGAAGACTACACCAAGGCGTTGGTAGCGGCAGTACCGAGCCTAACGCCACGTCACGCTGTATCCGATCAAACACCTGCACCGGTGCTTGAACTTCGTGAACTGCAAAAAACATATGGTGGTCGCGCTGGAGTTTTTGGGGCAAAGGGGCGTGATGTAAAAGCGGTGCGAGAGGTGAATCTCAAAGTGCCCAAAGGGCGTTCTTTAGCACTTGTTGGCGAATCCGGTTCAGGCAAATCGACCCTCGCGCGCTGTATTGTAGGTCTGGAGAAACCGGATGCTGGCGAGATATTGCTGGACGGTGAAAATATTGCTGGTCTCACGCGCAAACAACTGATGCCGTATCGGCATTTGGTACAAATGGTGTTTCAAGACCCGTTCGCGTCCCTTAATCCACGTCATCGTGTTGGCGATATCATCGCGCTCGGACCAAAACTGCGTGGCGTTTCTCATACGCAGGCGATGGAAAAGGCACGCGAGTTACTGGGTCTTGTAGGATTACAAGCCGATGCCGTTGGTCGGTATCCGCACGAGTTTTCCGGTGGTCAACGACAGCGTATTGGTATAGCGCGAGCATTAGCAGTTGAACCTAAACTTATTCTCGCTGATGAACCTGTGTCAGCCCTGGATGTTTCGGTACAAAAACAGGTATTAGAGTTACTTGATGAACTGCGCCAATCCTTGCACTTGTCCATGTTGTTTATTACTCACGATTTACGTGTTGCCGCCCATGTTTGTGACGATGTTGCGGTGATGCGTCAGGGCGAGATCGTTGAGCGTGGGTCGACGGCGGAAATTTTCGCTAATCCTGTTCACGAGTACACGCAACAGTTGCTCGACAGCGTGCCAGGCAAACAATGGCAACATTAAACTCAACACCTTTATAAAGTATCTTAATAATGTCAATTAGCGCCGACGAATACGACTCCCTTGATGCCATTGCAATGACTGACCTGGTTCAACGCGGTGAAGTAACCGCGTTAGAGTTAGTTGAGGAAGCCATCGCCAGAATCGAAACCCATAACGGTAGGTTGAATGCGGTTATTACACCGATGTACGAACACGCCCGTGAGCAGTCGGACAAAAAGCTACCTGACAGTCCATTCAGCGGCGTACCATTTCTGATGAAAGATTTTTGTGCGGAAGTTGCTGGGATTCCGTTTACAGAATGCAGCTCTTTCCTGAAGGATTACGTGCCAGATGAAGACAGCGAATTGTATCGTCGATTTTGTAACGCTGGACTAATAAGCATTGGTAAAACAAATTTGCCGGAGTTTGCTATCGGCGCAACCACCGAACCACGGTTATTTGGCGCGACAAAAAATCCCTGGGATTTGACGCGCACGACTGGTGGATCCAGTGGTGGTGCGGCGGCTGCGGTAACTACTCGAATCGTACCGATGGCGCACGGCAATGATATCGGCGGTTCCATTCGCATACCCGCATCCTGTTGTGGCCTGGTGGGTCTCAAACCCAGTCGTGGCCGTAGTTCAACTGCACCGCATTATGGCGATATTGTCGCCGGATTTTTCTCCGAACACGTATTAACGCGCAGTGTGCGCGATTCGGCTGCAATGCTTGATGCGATTGAAGGGCCTTCGGTAGGGGAGCCTTACTACGCTCCACCACCGGCGCGCCCGTTTATTGAAGAGATGCGTCGTGATCCAGGAAAATTGAGAATTGGGTATTCCACAAAAACACCATTTGGCGATGATATCCATCCGGATTGTGTTAATGCGGTACAAGAAGCAGCACGAGTCCTCGAGTCCTTAGGGCATATTGTAGACGAGGCTGAACCCACATACGAAGCTGAACGTTTATGGCGTAATTTTACGAGTTTATTAGCAAGTGGTGCCGCATGGGCCATAGCGGATTGGTCACGACGGATTCAACGCGAGCCTAAAGAAGAAGATTTCGAGCCTTTTGTTTGGGCATTCGCCGAGCGAGGCAAGTCTCTCTCTTCGGCAGATTACTTACTGGCTATGCAAGACGTGCAATTTGAAGTACGCGCGTTTTCACAATTTTTCGAACAGTCCGACATCTTTATGACACCAACTCTCGGTAAACCGCCCGTTGAGTTGGGCACTCTGGTGTTTCAGGGTGATCCGTTTGAATTACGACGTAAGACGTCGGAGTTCTCGCCCTACACTTATGTCAGCAATGCTACGGGTCAACCGGCGATCTCCTTGCCGTTGCACTGGAATGATCAGGGGTTGCCCATTGGTGTTCATTTTGTCGCCCGTTACCCCGATGACGCGATGTTGTTTCAACTTGCTGCACAACTAGAGAAAGCAATGCCCTGGTCAGATAAAATCCCGCCGATCTGTAATTCTTAAATCCCATCACGGGGTTGAATGAAAATGTGGCAACCCAAACCAGAAGCACTCGCCGGCACTGCCTATCGTTACGATAAAGACGCTAACCGGTTTCGAATAGAAATACCGGCGGACGCTAATATTGCGGCCGATACCGTGGGTAAACATGCGAGAGACGAGCAAGCGAATAGTATCGCGCTGATATTCGAGCAAGCGGATGGCGCCTTACAAACCTTTACTTATCGTCAGCTGGATGACGTTGCTACACGTTTTGCGGTCAGTTTGAAAAACCTTGGTGTTAATACAGGTGATCGAGTAGCTATACACAGCGCCCAACGTCCCGAAACCATCATCGCTCATCTGGCAAGTTACAAACTAGGCGCTATAGCTACAACGGTTTCCCCTTTGACAGGGCCTGAAACAATGGCTTTTGTACTCAACGATAGCGGCGCAAAAATCATCGTTACGCATGAGTCACTTTGGAAACCGTTTAGAAAGTCTCGCGAAGATTGCACAGCGTTAAATCACGTCATCGTATCGGATTCATCCAATAGTGATGAAATCAATTTTCCTGATTGTGTTGCTGTCGATTTCCGCGGTTTCAAACCGCTCAAAACGACAAGCGAAGAGGCGGCCTTGTTGATTTATACCTCGGGTTCCACTGGCCAGCCAAAAGGAATCCTGCATGCGCATCGTTTCCTGCACGCACTGAATTCAAGTCTGCAATTGTTTTATAACCTTGAGTTAATCGAACCAAACCTGGTGTTTTGGACTGCTGCGGATTGGGCCTGGGTAGGTGGTTTGAACGATGTTGTTTTTCCGGCATTAACTTATGGTCACACACTTATTTGCAGTGAACAGCGTTTTGAACCTGAAAGGGCATGTGAATTTATGGGGCGCCACAAGGTGACACATATTTTACTGACACCGACTGCATTAAAACGGATTGCGCGAATCAAGAATGCGAAAAACAAATACAGATTGAGTTTAAGAACGATTTTTACGGGCGGCGAGTCTCTACCCGCAGAAACTCATGATGCACTTTCAGAGAATTTAGGTGTTGTTTGTAATGAGGGTTACGGGCTTACGGAAGTGAATCAAATGATAGGGAATTGTCAGAAGCTACGGCCTGTCAAGCCGGGGTCTATGGGCTGGCAGTTCCCCGCTCGCCGAGTAAGACTGGTTGATGAGAAGGGAGACGATGTTGCTGACGGAGAAGTGGGTGAAATAGTCGTCAGTGCGGATGACCCTACCTTATTTCTTGGTTACTGGAATCAAGACGAACTCACCAAAGCCACGTACTTGAATGAATCCTGGATTCGTACCCATGATTTAGCTAAATGCGATTCAGAGGGCTATTTCTGGTATCAGGGACGTAACGACGATTTAATCAAGAGCGCGGGTTTTCGTATTGGTCCGGCGGAAGTGGAAGCGGCATTAATAGAACATCCTGCCGTAACCGACGCTGGAGTTATTGGTGTACCCGACATCGAAGGTGATCGAGGATACCTGGTAAAAGCCTTTGTTTCTTTGGCCGAAGGTTATAAAGCCAGCGATGCGCTGTGTGAAGAGCTACGGCTCCGTGTCAAACAGCGCATCGGTCCGCACAAACAACCACGACTCGTCGAATTCATGAATCAATTGCCCACCACATCGAGTCACAAAATATCGCGTTCAGAGTTAAGACGCATAGAAGAAAGAAACAAGAACGCGCTGATAGCGGATTAGTTAAAATGTTTTTATGATTGCTGGTTGTTAAGGTGGTGAGTTTGTTTCGGTTTGAACGACTAGATTATTAGTCGGCAGCTACGGTTTGCTTTTCTCCAGCAGCCTCAATACATTGCGCACCGCGATGATCAGCGTTATTGACATATTGAATCACGGGCACGACTTCTAGCGATTCGCGAAGACGTGATTCGAATATTGAATCGAGTTTCGTATGTGGTAGTTCGTCGCGTGATAACCAGTTTTCACATTCTGATTTTGGCAACATAACGGGCAAACTCTTTTCGTGAATATGCGCGAGTTTGGAATGTCCTTCGGTGGTCATTAAAGTACACGAATAAAGTTCACTACCTTCAATTTCCCAGCGCCGGTACAATCCTGCGAACGCAATCGCACTGTCTTTTGGTTTTATATAGTAGGCTTGTTTTTTCTTCCATTCGTAGTAACCGCTTGCCGGAAGGATACAGCGTGATTTTTTTAATGCAGGGCCGTAGAGTTTGCTGGTTGTCGCGCGTTTAGCGACGGCGTTAAACGTTTTCCACTTCGGGTTCGGCTTTAGTCCGTTAGGACCTTTTTCTAACAGTAACCACCATATCGCCATTACAATTTTTGGGCCGTTTTCATCGAGTATCACAATGGGTACAAAAGCGGTGGGGCACAAATTGTAGAGCGGTAAGGCGACTGAATTGAATTCAATACCTAAATCGTTCATTAACGATACGGTTTCTGGATTGTCGATCACATTGTAACGTCCGCACATGACTGGGATTGTAACCGTGCTATTTTGTTCTTCCAACCGGGTTAATGAAAATCTCTTGATCGCGTTCGCAAGGTCCCCAACCATTTACTGTAGTCGTCCAATCTCTTCGCTATCACATGAATAACGTCGCTTTCGATTTGAACCGTGCCATGTACTACTAATAATCGAGCTCCGATCAAATTTCGTCGTTGCGCTTCTACCACCTTGGGCCATACAACAATGTTGGCATGCCCAGTTTCATCTTCCAATGTAACGAAAATAACACCAGATGCTGTCATCGGTCGTTGTCGGTTTACTACCAGCCCGGCGACACTGGCCACACAACCGTTTGATAAGTGCGTCAGTTTCTGCGCAGGATGAACACCAATGTCATTCAAGCGATCACGATACAGGGCGACTGGGTGGCGACCCAGGGTTAAACCCGTACTGGCGTAGTCAGCAATGATGTTTTCCTCTTCTTGTGGCTTGTATAACAGCACTTCGCCTTCGTTGAATTGTGGGGCGGGTAAGATATCGGTCGCAGGTTCTACGCCAGATACTTCCCAATAAGCCTTATGTCGATGACCAGCTATGCGGGTTAAGGCATTGGCAGCGGCCAGCGCTTCCAGATCTTTTTTGTTTAATTGCGCGCGCTGAGTCAAATCTTGAACATTACGAAAATGACCATCGTTACGTTGACAAACGATTTCGTCAGCACCGTTTCGTGATAAGCCTTTCACCATACGCAATCCCAGGCGTAAGGCAGGTTGTTTCGTTCGTGAAGGTTCGAGCGTGCAATCCCAATGACTGGTTTGCACATCCACAGGTCGAATTTCCACGTCGTGACGACGCGCATCGTTGACCAGTTGCGCCGGGCGGTAAAAGCCCATTGGCTGGCTGTTTAACAATGCACAAGTAAATGCGGCCGGTTCATAACATTTTAACCAGGACGAAACATAGGCCAGCAACGCAAAGCTTGCGGAATGAGATTCGGGAAAACCATAATCACCAAATCCTTTTATTTGTTGGAATATGCGTTGCGCGAATTCAATGGGATAACCTCTGGCTTGCATCCCATCAACCAGTTTTCTTTCATAAGGTTCCAGACCTCCACGGCGCTTCCAAGCCGCCATGCTACGACGCAACTGATCGGATTCACCGGGGGAGAATCCCGCTGCCACCATGGCGATCTGCATAACCTGTTCCTGAAAAATAGGTACGCCTAAAGTGCGTTGTAGAATCTGCTGCACTGCTTCACTCGGATAATCTACAGCTTCTTCGCGATTTCGACGCCTTAAATAAGGATGCACCATATCGCCTTGAATTGGTCCTGGACGCACGATCGCAATCTGAATAACGAGGTCATAATAATTAGCAGGTTTAAGTCGTGGCAACATAGACATTTGCGCCCGTGACTCGATTTGAAACACGCCTACGGTATCCGCTTTTTGCATCATGGCATAAACTTCAGGATCTTCCTTGGGAATGCTATCCATGCTCCACCGTTTACCCTTGTACCCTTCGATCAAGTCAAAGGATTTACGAATGGCGGACAACATACCCAAACCCAACACATCGACTTTAAGTAAACCCAGTGATTCGAGGTCATCTTTCTCCCATTGTATGACGGTGCGTTCGGGCATGGCGGCGTTTTCGATAGGAACCAGTTCGGATAAATCGCCTTCGGCAATAACAAAACCACCGACGTGTTGTGAAAGATGACGCGGAAAACCGATGATTACACTGACGAGATCGATCAATTTTTTTATTTTGGGATTTGCGCCGTCAAACCCATGTTCTTCGAATTGCGTAGTAAGTCGATCCAGCCCATCCCACCACTGTATGGATTTTGATAAACGATTCACTTGTTCTAAGCAAAAACCCAACGCTTTGCCTACATCCCGAACAGCACTGCGAAATTGATAGGTGATGACGGTAGCCGCCAGTGCCGTGCGCTCACGTCCGTAATACCGGTAAATATATTGAATGACTTCTTCTCGCCGTTCGTGTTCAAAGTCAACGTCGATATCAGGTGGTTCGTCGCGTTCCCGGGAAATAAATCGTTCGAACAATAGTTCTGTCAGCGATGGATTGACCTCAGTTATTCCCAGGCAATAACACACCGCCGAGTTTGCCGCCGAACCACGTCCTTGACATAAAATTCCTCGTTCGCGTGCAAACCGGACAATGTCATGAACGGTTAAAAAATAAGACTCGTATTGCAACTCGGCAATGAGTTTAAGCTCATGTTCAATTTGTGTTTTTACTTTTTTAATAGCACCTTGTGGCCAACGTTTGTTTGCGCCTTGTTCGGTTAATCGTCTGAGCCATGACGCAGGAGTGTGTCCGGCTGGAACCAGCTCTTTGGGATATTCGTAACGCAACTCATCCAAAGAAAAATTACACAAGGATGCGATAGCGATAGTTTGTTCTAACAGTTTCAGTGAGTAGAGCGACGCCAGTTTTTCACGAGATCGAAGATAACGTTCCCCATTGGGAAACAAGTCGAAGCCAAGCTCGTTTAACGGTTTATTGAGACGAATAGCCGTGAGTGTATCCTGTAAGACACGCCGCTCACGCTTATGCATATGCACACCGCCACAGGCAACACGAGGTAAATCGCAAGTAACGCTGAGTTGTTCGATGTATTCCAGATATGCGCTCTCGTTGCTAAGCAACAAACGGGTTACTGCAATCCAAACACGTTGTGGAAATAATTTTGCAAGCCAAACGCCGTCTTTGACTTGAGAATTTTCGTCTGCCAGCCAGAGTACAATACATCCTTCTGGAGGCATCGATCTAAATTCCTCGCGACCTAAACGATATTCACCTTTATCAGCATTGCGTCGTGCGTGGGTGATCAAACGCGACAGACGACCGTAACTGGCACGGTCGGTAGCCAATAGAACGCAACGCAGCCCGTCATCCAGTTTTAACTCACTGCCGATAATTAATTTGATGCCGCACGCTTTAGCCGCCACATGTGCCCGTACCACACCGGATAACGAACACTCGTCAGTAATGGCGATGGCACGATAACCGAGTGTGCACGCCTGTTTGACTAACTCTTCGGGGTGAGAGGCGCCGTGTAAAAAAGTAAAGTTACTGGTGACATGCAACTCGGCATAGTCAGGTAAACAATCCATGTAAATACCATCTATTATCCTGTTTTAGATCCCGGTATACCCACCACCGCGATCCTTTCGCGGATACTGCAACGTAATAGTCGCGACAGACATCGTTATCGTCCCACCAACCCCCCTCGATACGCTCTGCATTAGTGATGAATTTTAATTTTTTTCTATCCGCTGCAATAGGCTGTGCTTGTGACAATAAACCCGTTGGTCGATGCAAAGTTTTTATCCATGTTTGTGTATTGCTGTTGTTATGAGTTTTACCAATGGAACAATATTGCCAGGCGCGTTCGGGTCGGTGATCGGCTATGGTTTGCACACAATAAATTTTTTCATTCCCAATACGCGCCTTAATCAGCTCCGTCAGTTGTTGCCAGTCTTGTTTGTCGCTCTCACGTTTGTCGAACAAGTCAGCATGGGGTTCGGCGTATGGCAGTACCTGGTCGATGCGTAACGTTACACGCTCAACCGTGTGCGGTAATGTTAGGTGGTCAAGACGTTCCGTAATGATTGATAAGAAGTGCTCCGCTTGCCGAGCAGCTTTTTGTAATCGAATGGGTAAAGGCGTATGGGTTGAATGGTCATGCCAAAGTTCAATGTTTAATGTGTCGGTCATAGCATCGTGACTGCGTAAAAACTCTTCAGCTTGCTCTAGTAGTTTTCCTAACGCGATCAGCAACAGATGAGCACTGTCACTGTGCACGAGTAGTTCCAGTTCAACTTTAAAACGTACACCGGGGATAAAGACACGGCGCAGGTCGGGTTGTATTGCACAAGCGCGATCTAAGAATTCCAACAAGGACACGCCGAAACGCCGAGCCAGACCATCGCGGGGTAAACGCCAAAGGTCACGTAAAGTGTATAAACCGCTTTTCGATAAACCCTCGACAAGTTTCATCGAAAGGCCGGTATCGATCAGTGCTATTTCGCCCAATACTGACTTCAGGCTGGCTTTATCAATAATAGTTTTTTCCAAGCCGTTATGTGCCAGCAACCATGCCGCCGTAGGTGTAGGAGCAACCGACAACGAAAAGTCATACTCTGGAAACGTATCACGCACATGATTCTGCAGTTTTTCCATGCCGCCAAATAACTTAAGACTGCTGGAAACCTCCATTAACAACGCATCGGGTTCCTGCAAGGCGATACTGGGTGTAAAATGAGCTGCTTGCCGGGTTAACTGTTCCAGTTTTTTACGTTCAAACGTAGCGTCACGCATACATACTCTAAGGTTGCGGCACAATGCATACGCCGCATTCAGCGGCATGCCCGGTGTTATTCCCTGGGATTGCGCAATGTTGCAAGCCGCATAAATCACATGACGGTTTTTTTGTTGCTCAATAACCGCGAAAGGCATGCCTTGTTCACGTGCGGGTATTTGCAAAGCCAGTTCCGGGAAACATATACATAACCAGATATGTTCTGTGGTTGATAGATTTTCAGCGGCCGGTTCAACGTAAGATTCAAATTCCGCCGGAGTAAATTTTGGCGCGATGTTTAAGTTGGCATTCATCACGTTTGAATATTTAATGTCACGGTATGTCGTTGCCAACTACCGCGCGCCTTAATGATGTCTATGTCTAAGCCCTGTTCGCATGCGCGAAGTTGCAAGCGCAAAGGCGCAGGGGAACCGGTGCAGGGTTGACGATGAAAAAACACACCAAGGCTGTTACCGGCGCTGGCCGCTAATTGCAAACGGCGTATGCCGCGCGGATCGGGTTTGGGTAGCCAGACCAGAACCATCGCACTGGCCTGGGCACGTAAAATTTTGTCAGCGCTCCACCAGATATCCTGTGCATTGACCATGGCATCGATAATGAGTAAACGATCCAGCTGAATGCCGGCATTGATCAACGCCGGCGCATAAGGCACATAAGGGGGTGCGATCATAGTTAACCATTTATCTTGCTGGCTAAAACGAGCCATGAGCGACAACCATAGTTGTAACTCGCCGATACCCCAGTTATCGACCATGATCTCGATGACTGTACCTGTTGGCCAGCCACCATCGGGCAACACGGCATCCAGTTCCTCAAAGCCGCTGCTAATGCTTTCGTCGTGCGGTTCAAAGCGCGACGCACCCTGCCACAACAATGGATTACTTCTGATTAATGCATCCAGAGACTGGTTCATGACGGTGCAATAAGTGCTCTACTCTGATATTATTTATTATACTGTAATTATATACAGTAATACGAACAACACAACAACCACTGGTGTTGCAATGCCGTCAATCCATGTTATTTGTCCGGCAAATAGCTCAAAATGGTTAGCATGAATAAACAATGTTTGGATATACCTGGACTCGCCGGTTATTTCTTCTGGCCGCCTTTGTATTTGCAGCGAGCGGCAACGCGGCCTTGATGGAACGCGATGCTTACTTGTTTGCCGTCGCCCGTTGTGAAGCGTGTCGAGAAAACAATAAACCCACCGAATTTTTGGATCGCACCGTTACGATTGAAAATGAAACTTTAGAAGCCCGTGGTATCGAGATCGGACAGCGGTTTATTTACAACTTCGAAGACAATTGCGCCATCACACTGGATGTTATCGAGGTTCCGGGTCGAACACTACAATTTGTAGTTGAACAATCGAATAAATTCGAAAAACCAACTCTTTTTATAAATGTCGATACGAATTGTTCGTTACGAATCGCCCGACGTATGGTTTATAAAAATAATGTTGCATCACATATCGAACACCTGGATGAAAATTCTGCGACGACCGGTCAGCGTGATTTGCTGAATCCGCCGATACCTAATTTAAATTCCGATCTAGAACAAAAACCAGACCCGCTAGTGGCCATGATTGATTCAGGTGTGAATTACACGTTGCCACAAATTGCAAACAATCGGGCCAGAGACAGCAAAGAAAAAATTCTGAGTTATGATTTTTGGGAAATGGATGCCTTGCCATTTGATTCTCAATTCAGTCATTCGCCCTTTTTTGTTACGCGGCACGGTACGCGAACAGCATCATTGCGAACAGGCAATATCCGCAGCTACCAACAACAATCTATTGATATGGCTGCATTAGTTGGGGATTACATGATAAAAATCCTCGCACTTCGTTCGCGATATTGTCATAATATTTGCAACCTGAAGATCAGGTGTATTTACTGCCTGATCCGAAGTGACGATTTAGATGCAAAGCATTTACAAACAATACTCTCTATTGAGGAGATGACACTATGAGAACATTATTATTTGCAACATTGGTTTCAGCACTATTTTCGACTGCGGCCTGGGCGCAGGATGTTGTCAAGATTGGCATGTTGCAGGGTTTTACCGGTCCGACTGAATCGCTGGTAGCCCCTATGGCCAAAGGCGGCGAAATGGCCATTCAAGAAGTATCTGACAGCGGTATTTTTCTCGGCGGCAAGAAAGTTGAATCCGTACGCGGTGACAGCACCTGTATCGATGCAGCGGCTGCTACAGCAGCGGCGGAACGTTTGGTAACGTCTGATGGTGTTGCAGCGATCAATGGCGCAACCTGTTCGGGTGCTACCACGGCGGTATTAAACAATGTTTTAGTACCAAATGGTATTGTGATGATTTCTCCATCAGCTACTTCACCGGCGTTATCGACCATTGAGGATAGTGGTTTATTTTTCAGAACCGCACCGTCCGATGCACGACAGGGTCAGATCATGGCGGATGTATTGGGTACTCGTGGCGTGAAAACCGTTGCTTTAACCCATACCAACAACGACTACGGTAAAGGATTGGCTGACAGTTTTAAGGCAGCCTTTGAAACGTCCGGCGGCAAGGTGACGATTACTGCTGCGCATGAAGACGGCAAAGCGGACTACTCCGCAGAAATTGGTGCATTGTCATCCGCGGGTGGTGACATATTGGTAGTGGCCGGTTACCTCGACCAGGGTGGTAAAGGAATTATTCAAGCATCCCTGGATAGTGGTGCATTCGATACATTCATGTTGCCGGATGGCATGGTCGGCGATTCCCTTACCGGTAACTTTGGCGAAGGTATTAACGGCTCATTCGGCACCGTGCCCGGTACGGATAGCCCTGGTGCAACCATGATGGGTGACATTACTAAAGGCGCCGATTTCAACGGTACCGACCCCTATGTGCCGGAGTGCTATGACGCATCCGCATTAATCTTGTTGGCAATGCAATCAGCAGGCTCCAGCAACAGTGCTGATTTCAAAGATCACGTCATGAAAGTTGCAAACGCGCCGGGCGAAAAGATTTTTCCAGGTGAACTCGCAAAGGGTCTGAAAATTCTGGCCGATGGCGGTGAGATTGATTATGTCGGTGGTTCCGCAGTAGAACTGATCGGTTCTGGCGAGTCTTCCGGTTCATTTCGTGAAGTTGAAGTGAAAAGCGGCAAATTCGAAACCGTTACGTATCACTAAGCGTTTGCGGTAAAAGACAGGGGGCGGTCAGGACAAAAGTTCTGGCCGTTTCTTTTTTCGGGGGACGAAAATGCTAAGAGTGGAAGACCTCCACATGCACTTCGGGGGAATTCGCGCGGTCGATGGTACATCTCTCAGCATAGAGAAGGGTTCTATCACCGGGCTTATCGGGCCGAATGGTGCCGGTAAAACAACACTGTTCAATGTCGTCGCCGGTGCGTATACGCCTTCTTCGGGCAAAGTCTTTCTCGACGACAAAGAAATAACCGGTCTCCCGCCTCACGAATTATTTAAAAAGGGATTATTGCGCACCTTTCAGATTGCTCATGAGTTTTCTACGCTGACCGTGTTGGAAAATCTCATGGTTGTGCCGGGAGAACAACCGGGCGAACAATTGTGGGATGCATGGTTCCATAAAAAAGGGGTGTTGACGCACGAAGAAAAGGTCAGGAAAAAAGCTCGCGAGGTAATTGAGTTTCTGGAAATACCTCATCTCGAAAACGAATTGGCGGGCAACCTTTCAGGTGGCCAGAAAAAACTATTGGAGCTTGGCCGTACCATGATGGTAGATGCCAAAATTGTTTTTCTCGATGAAGTCGGCGCGGGCGTAAATCGCACATTACTTAAAACCATCGGTACTTCGATACAACGTCTTAATCAGGAACGTGGCTACACGTTTTGCATGATCGAGCATGATATGGATTTCATCAGTCGCCTTTGTAATCCTGTTATCGTGATGGCGGAAGGCCGGTTACTCACTCAAGGTACAGCTGAAGAAGTAAAAGCAAACGAAGAAGTGATCGAAGCGTATCTCGGTACCGGTCGCAAACACGAGCGCAATACCAAACCATGAAGTTTCTATCCGCGCTCAATATGACGGGTGGTTATGGCATGGGTGCCGACATCATTCACGGTTGTGACATCACAGTGGAAAAAGGTGAGATTGCCGTAATAGTGGGACCGAATGGCGCGGGCAAGTCGACCGCCATGAAAGCTGTGTTCGGTATGCTCAACTTACGTGAAGGCACCGTTGTGTTAGGTGGTCAGGACATTACAAACCTCGCACCACAGGATCGCGTTGCAATCGGCATGGGGTTTGTACCGCAAAACTATAATGTATTTGTTTCCATGACCGTGCAGGAAAACCTGGAAATGGGTGCGTTCATCCGTCGTGACGACTTCACCGAGACCATGGAGCAGGTGTACAGCTTGTTTCCAATTCTCAAAGACAAACGCTATCAACCCGCCGGTGAGTTGTCGGGTGGTCAACGTCAGCAGGTGGCAGTAGGCCGCGCGTTAATGACAAAACCGAAATTACTCATGCTTGACGAACCGACTGCCGGTGTGTCGCCTATCGTTATGGATGACTTGTTCGACAAGATCCTGGAAATCGCCAAAACCGGTATCGCTATTTTGATGGTTGAACAAAATGCGCGTCAGGCGTTGGAGATTGCCGATCATGGTTTTGTGTTGGTGCAGGGACAAAACCGTTTTACCGATACCGGTCAGGCGTTATTGGCCGATCCCGAAGTGCGGCGTTCGTTTCTGGGAGGCTGAGTGGACATCCTCAACGCATTAGTCTTGTTCGCGAACTTTGTCGTGATTCCGGCGACGGTGTATGGCGCGCAATTGGCACTCGGCGCGTTAGGCGTAACATTGATTTTTGGTATTTTACGCTTTGCCAATTTCGCCCACGGCGAGCTGATGGCTTTTGGTGCCATGATCACGATTTTGATGACCTGGTATCTGCAAGGCATCGGCGTCAGTTTGGGGCCGTTGCCCACCGCTTTACTCGCGTTACCCGTCGGTATCGTCGGTGCCGTTATCATGGTTTTGCTGACTGATCGCATGGTCTACCGTTTCTACCGGCGTACGCGTGCTAACCCGATTATCATGGCAATCGTTTCGGTAGGTGTCATGTTTGTGATGGCCGGTTTAGTGCGATTTGTTATCGGGCCGAACGATCAGAATTTTTCCGACGGTGTGCGTTTTCTCATTCGTGCACGTGAGTTCAAACAAATGACCGGACTCGACGAAGGTCTGGCGATTAAACTGACTCAGGTGATTACAGTCGTTATTGCGGTGTTGGTTGTCGGAATTTTGTTCTGGTTTTTGCAGAAAACACGCGCCGGAAAAGCCATGCGCGCCTATTCAGACAACGAAGATCTTGCTCTGTTATCGGGAATCGACCCAGACCGAGTCGTCATGATTGCATGGATGATAACCGCCGTCCTGGCCACCATTGCGGGCGTTCTATATGGCCTCGACAAAAGCTTCAAACCGTTTATTTACATGCAATTATTATTGCCGGTTTTTGCTTCTGCCATCGTGGGCGGGGTCGGTCAACCGGTCGGGGCGATTCTGGGTGGGTTTGTTATCGCGTTCTCTGAAGTCACGATCACCTATGCTTATAAAAAGTTTTTGACCTATCTCGCACCGGAGTCATGGGCGCCTGAAGGTCTGGTACAACTCTTGTCGACGGACTATAAATTTGCCGTGTCGTTCATCATTCTTGTAGCCGTGTTGTTGATTAGACCGACCGGTATTATCCGAGGCAAAGTAATATGAGCCGGCAAGGCTATCTTTACTTCGCAATCATGGCCGCTTTGTTGATAGCCGTTGGATTCGGACAAAGCTGGAATGTCGCTCTGGGCATTCTAAACTTGTGTTTGATCTCCGCCGTCATGTCGTTAGGCGTAAATATTCAATGGGGTTATGCCGGCCTGTTTAATGTTGGTGTCATGGGATTTGCCGCTCTCGGCGGACTTACTGCCGTGCTAATCTCAATGCCACCGGTCAAGGATGCCTGGGCTGTCGGTGGTGCAGGCATCGGCTTGTCGCTGTTGGCGCTGATTGGAACAGTGATTGCCGTGATTCTGGTACGCCGTATTACGCCAGCGTTCGCGAAACTCTGGGTAACGACCATCACTATTGTCATCGGGCTATTCGTTATTCGTATCGTTTATGCTCCAGCGGTCGATCGTATCGAAGCGATTAACCCGGCCCATACCGGCTATCTTGGTGGTCTTGATTTACCCATTGTTTTTTCCTGGCTAGTCGGCGGATTTGTTGCCGCAGGTGCGGCCTGGGTTATCGGAAAAATTTCACTTGGCTTACGCGCGGATTACCTGGCGATTGCTACGCTCGGCATCTCAGAAATTATTATCGCCATATTGAAGTACGAAGAATGGCTCAGTCGTGGCGTAAAAAATGTAACCGGGTTGCCACGTCCGGTGCCCTATGAGGTGAATCTCGTACAGTCAGACTGGTTTGTATCGTTCGCTAGCTGGTTTGGCGTGGATACGGTCGATACTGCCAGTGTGTTTGTGAAACTGTGTTATGCGTTTTTGTTTTTGATCGTACTCGGAATCATAATGTGGCTTTCGGAAAGCGCGTTGAAATCGCCTTGGGGACGCATGATGCGCGCCATCCGCGATAACCGTGACGCCGCCAACGCAATGGGTAAAGATGTAACGCGCAGACACCTGCAAGTATTTATTCTCGGTTGCGCGGTGTGTGGTATCGCCGGTGCCATGATGACCACGCTTGATGGTCAGCTCACGCCGTCGAGTTATATTCCATTGCGTTATACGTTTTTAATCTGGGTCATGGTCATAATCGGTGGTTCTGGTAACAACTGGGGCGCGGTGCTCGGTGGATTTGTCATCTGGTTTTTATGGATTGAGGCCGAACCGTTGGGTAACGGGTTGATGCAAATCATTACGCTGCCCATGGACGATGGCTACTGGCTCAAAGATCATCTGATAGCTAGCGCCGCCTATACGCGCCTGATCATGATGGGCGCGATCTTGCTTATTGTTATGCGCTTCGCTCCGAAAGGATTGATTCCGGAGCGTTAAGATAAAATTCGTACATTGGAACTCTATTTAGTATGAGAATATTGCAACAATGTGTTGTGACGATTTGAGGTAGGGTGGCCCTGACGGAATCTTCTCTTGTCGACCCAAACCGGAAGTTCGAGGCGTGCTGAAATAGTGTCTGTTATAGACTCAAAAACAGAAGCTCGTCAGATGGTCCCTTTGGGTTCAGATTGAGGTTTTTATCTTTCAACCAACAGCGCTTTTCAACACCGACGGCACATGTCAATCGTTTTGTGATGGCGTTGGTTTTAGGATTGCCCGCGCTTCTGCGGGCGGAAACTCCGTTCCGCAGTCAGAACATCGAAACAGCGGTATTTCACGTGTCGGTTTCTTCACACCAGTATGTTCGTTAGCGCGAGAGAGCATCACCGGCGGTTGTGGTAACGGCAACTACTGCCCCAATGATGCGGTAACACGAGGACAGATGGCCGCTTTCCTCACCCGGGTATTCCATACGCCGCAGTTGTTTCAATAGAACCGTTAACCAAGGCACCAGCGACTGATGCGCGGTCACAAGACCTAAGGTGGATGCCGTCGCAACATGTGACGTATCCACCTTAGCTATTTCTTGCCATGGCGAATGATAGTAAAACAATCTCGTTTTTGTGGTTGTACCGTAGAAGGCTAGATCACCACGGCGCTATCACTTACATAGTCGCGTTCAGTATCACTTGATCACTGCATGTCGACCGTTGATTCGACTAGTCTTTTAAGCCTAGAAATATCCATTTCGACAAATCGTCCCTGACAAGGCCCAAGTACTCATTCCTTATCGGGTTCGTTTCTTTGATTTAAGCCAAGGAGGGGCGAGATACGGTGTAGCAACCCATGAGTCACTTCGCAGGCACTGTTTACCGTGCAAAGCCCTGTCGATAGGGGTTTTGTTTTTTTGACGAATCCGTGACACACATCAATGCAATCAGGGATTGAAAGTGCGAGTATCGTCAACAGTGTAAACCAAGTGTGGGATTCTTCGATATGGACGCGATCCACCAGCGCTACCGCATCGGTTCGTTTGCAGGGCCACTTGCGCATCGGGCGACAACCACTCATTTATACGCAGGCGAGAAATCAATTTCCAGCCTTCCCCGAACCATCGACAGTCATACAGTATACCGAGTCCTACAATTCATAGTCACCGTAACAGTACTCGCCTTTGGTATAAGCACATATCCCGCACAAGCCGTCGAGACCGATATTGTCGAGCAGGTAAAAGACATCTTCCCCGGTATGATTGATGGCAATCCTTCATCTATGGCTAACATCAACGGCACATTGTATTTCCGCGCCCACGACGGAGTACATGGTGAAGAACTCTGGCGCACCGACGGCACAGCAGCCGGCACGGTGATGGTTAAGGATATCAACCCGGGTCCGGCGAAATCCGCGCCTAATGATCTTACAAATGTTAAAGGTACACTATTCTTTAGGGCAGCAGGGGTGTCAGGTAACCGCGAACTTTGGCGCTCCGACGGTACACCGGAAGGCACTGTCGTCGTTAAAGAAATTGCTCCAGGTAACATCGGCTCAAACCCAGAAAATCTAATCAACGTTAACGGAAACATATATTTCACGGCCGATGCGACGGGAACGTCTACCGACGTTGAGCTGTGGAGATCAGACGGAACGTCCAATGGCACTGTCATAGTCAAGGATATTAATCCAACGGGAAGTTCGTTTCCGCAATTTCTTACTAAAGTTAACGATGTCTTGTTCTTTAGTGCCGATAATGGCGTTGATGGATTCGAATTATGGAGATCTGGCGGTACTGCGAATGAAACAGCGATGGTCAAAGATATCAATCCGTCCGGTGGTTCATTACCCTCTGACCTGACCGCTGTCGGTGATAGGTTCGTTGACGATAAGTTGTATTTCGCAGCCGAACAGGCGGGAACGAGTCCCACGGGCCGGGAGCTTTGGGTTTCCGATGGTACAGAGGGCGGCACGGTGTTGGTTAAAGACATAGCGCCGGGCGCGGGGAATGCATTTCCGGGAGAGCTAATCAATTTCGATGGAAGTTTGTTGTTCGCTGCTACCGATATTCTTGGTAGTGGGCGGGAGCTGTGGAGATCCGATGGCACAGAAAGCGGCACGATACTGTTAAGAGACATTAATCCTGCGGGTAATTCGGATCCTCACTCACTCACATTGGTCAGCATAAATCATTCTCCAGTTAGCAGCAATTTGTTGTTTTTTAGTGCCAATGATGGCAGCACTGGGGACGAATTGTGGAAATCTGACGGCACCACTACGGGTACCGTACGCGTCAAGGATATCAATCCAAGCGGGGATTCGTCTCCGGACATACTGACCAACGTTAATGGGACGTTGTATTTCAATGCTGACAATGGCAGTAACGGTGAAGAGTTATGGAAATCCGACGGCACGCCTGGCGCTACAATGCTCTTAAAGGACATTCGGGCAGGCCCAAATGGCTCGTTTTCGGCGGAACATACTAATGTCAACGGCGTGTTGTACTTCAGAGCTAATGACGGCAGTACCGGTTCCGAGCTATGGCGCGCCTACGTGCGTACCGATACGCCACCGGTGTTTGACGATGTCCCGGTATCACACCCTTTCTATAACGCCGTCACCAATTTAGCGATTTCTGGCTATACCGACGGTTGTTTCCTTCGCCCACCTATGTATTGTCCATCGGATCCTGTTACCCGCGCCGAGATGGCGGTGTTCTTAGTGCGCGGTATCGCAGGTCAAGACTTCCGGCCCAAAGGCACTCCAGGGACCGTATTCGACGATATATCGCCCCATTATGCCGAATCCTGGATTGAGACCTTTAAAGAGTTAGAACTCACGGGGGGTTGTAGCGCCTCTCCGCCTTTGTACTGTCCGAACGATCCCGTCACTCGAGCACAGATGGCAGTGTTCTTACTCAAAGCGATTCATGGTTCAGCCTATAACTCACCTCCTGGCACTGGAACAGTCTTTGCCGATGTGAACATCGGGGACTTTGCCATCAACTGGATAGAACAGTTAGCGAAAGAGGGCTTCACCGGCGGTTGTGGTAACGGCAACTTTTGTCCCAACGACCCGGTAACAAGAGGCCAGATGGCCGCTTTCCTCACCCGGGTATTTCATACACCGCAGTTGTTTGAGTGAGTCCATAGGATGAATTGCGTTAATAACCTAAGAAGGGGGAACTATTCATGAATTATCGCTACGCATTGTTCGCACTCTTGTTGTGTGCATACTTACCCGCTCAAGCCATTGAGACCGACATTGTCGGATGGGTCAAGGACATCGCTCCCGGCGGGAATTCGTTTCCTTCCGAACTCACCAACCTCAACGGCACGCTGTACTTCAATGCCTCTGATGGTACCAACGGACGGGAACTGTGGAAATCCGATGGCACACCAGGCGGCACGGTCCTGGTCAAGGACATCGCTCCCGGCGGGGATTCGTTTGCTTCCTTCCTCACGAACGTCAACGGTACCTTGTACTTCAGGGCCGATTCCTCGGGCACGGGAACGGATGTCGAACTGTGGAAATCCGATGGCACAGCGGCAGGCACGGTCCTGGTCAAGGACATCGTTCCCACCGGAAGTTCGTTTCTTGACGAACTCACCAACGTCAACGGCACCTTGTACTTCAGGGCCGATGCCTCGGGCACGGGAACGGATTGGGAGCTGTGGAAATCCGATGGCACACCAGCGGGTACGGTTCTGGTCAAGGACATCGCTCCGACCGGGACTTCGTTTCCTTCCTTCCTCACCAACGTCAACGGCACGCTGTTCTTCATAGCCGATGCGTCGGGAATTAGCAACGATTTCGAACTGTGGAAGTCCGATGGCACGGCCGCCGGTACGGTCATGGTCAAGGACATCAATCCCGGTGGGAATTCATTTCCTTCCGTCCTCACCAACGTCAATGGCACGCTGTACTTCACGGCCGATGATGGCATCACCGGAAGCGAGTTGTGGAAATCCGACGGCACGGTAGCGGGGACCATCATGGTTAAAGACATTAACCCCACCGGGTTTTCGTTTCCTTCCTTCCTCACCAACGTCAATGGCACGCTGTACTTCCAAGCCTATGACGGCGCAAATGGAAGTGAGCTGTGGAAATCCAATGGCACGCCAACTGGCACCGTCTTGGTCAAGGACATCAATCCCGGTGGGAATTCATTTCCTCAATCTCTCTCCAACGTCAATGGCACGCTGTACTTCGCGGCCGATGACGGCATCACCGGAAGCGAGCTGTGGAAATCCGATGGCACGGCCGCCGGTACGGTCATGGTTAAAGACATTAGCCCAACTGTGAATTCATTTCCAACTTGGCTCACCAACGTCAACGGCACCTTGTACTTCAGGGCCGATGACGGTACAAACGGATTCGAGCTGTGGAAATCCGACGGCACACCGGGCGGCACGGTGCAGGTCAAGGACATCAACCCAGGTGGGAATTCGATTCCCGACTTTCTCACCAACGTGAACGGCGTGTTGTACTTTACTGCCGATGATGGTGTAAACGGCGAAGAGCTCTACCGCGCTTATGTTAAAACCGACACCCCGCCGGTATTTGACGATGTGCCGTTATCCCATCCGTTCTATAACGTCATCACCAACTTCGCCATCTCGGGTTATACCTCGGGGTGTTCTGTTGCTCCTTCACTGTACTGTCCTTCTGGCCCCGTTACTCGTGCCCAGATGGCGGTGTTCTTAAATAGAGGGGTGAACGGTCAGGACTTTGTCCCCGAGCCCGCGACGGGTAGCGTCTTTGACGATGTACCCCAAGGCACTTTTGCCGATGCGTGGATAGAGACCTTCAAAGAGCTCGAGATCACCGGTGGGTGCAGTGTCAATCCACCGCTTTACTGTCCGGATAATCCCATTACCCGGGCCCAGATGGCCGTGTTCCTACTCAAAGTGATTCATGGCTCTGCGTACAACGCACCGACTGCGACTGGCACGGCCTTTGCCGATGTGAACATTGGGGACTTTGCCATCAACTGGATAGAACAACTCGCCAAGGAGGGTATTACCGGTGGCTGCGGTAATGGCGACTTCTGCCCGAATGACCCGGTCACACGCGGCCAGATGGCAGCCTTCCTCACTCGCGTCTTTCATACTCCGCAGTTGTTTGAGTGAATGAACCCTCGATATTGATGTAATAACAATTCACCCTCACTGAGTAGCCCCAAACGGGACAGCTCGGTGAGGGTTCATACCCAGTCAGGTGCTGCCAAAAAAACGGACGCTTAGACCACAACAGTAAACGGTTTTTTAGTGGCTGCGAACCGTCTGAGTGTTTAAGTCCATGAACGGCAGATATGGGCACAAAGCGAAGTACCGCCAAAGACAATTTTTATAGCATGTTTCAAATTCATGAACGACAGCAATGGAGGGCTTAATCGGACGGTCAGAAGAACGATTTCCATCGATTGCTACGCCTGCTTATGGCCGAGCCGAGTCCTTCGTAGTGAAAATATATTTCACTGAAAGGTAGCTGGTTATGAGAAAAACAAACGATCTATCGGCGTTGAGCATGCTAATGCTTCAGGTATCTTTGTGAAAATTATTGCTAACTGAATCCTGTTCGGGTTCGATTTCATATTGCTCATCGATATATTTTTTAACCTCATCTTTTAGTGATTGATTGGCATTGAATCGTTGACCCGAACGTGATTGTACATGCGCGCCGCCTTTGCGCATGATCGGTGCCCAGGCATAGGGGTTTCTTGGTGTTGGCATTTTTTTATCCTCTAAAGTGTCAAGCGATACCAGTCGTGTTTGGTAATGTCGCGTTTGTGTTTTCGTTTAGCCAGTAAAAAGGCTGGAGCTTGTGATGTGGACTGGAAACAAAACTTTCTCGGTAGTTGACTGTAGATCGATTTTGGCGGTTTGCTATCAGAAATTCTTTTTAACGCGGCACCAGACTCATTAGTGTGGTAGAAAATATCCCGTATACCCAGTTCCTCGCGTATAAATCGTATCGCGGCAGTGAGCATGGCCTCCGCCCAAATCGAGCGATAAGGTTTTAATACTTGCTCAACGTAATGCTTGATATCATTAATACGTCCGTCAATATCTTCACGTTGCCAGCACTTCTCAGGATAACGCGCTTTTAAATACGGTTTTAGGTACCAGTCAACACCTCGTATCCAATCAGACTGTATCTCTTCAATCAGTGCTTCGCCTGTATCAAATTCCAGATCGATACGCGCCCAGGCTAGCGTGTCGCGATAAAATTGTTTACGCTTGCGTTTAGCGATTGGATGGTCGCTGTAACTCAGAAAAGCATCGTATTTTGGTTTAACCAATCGATAATACTGTGCTTGATGTTTGTTACAGAAGTTGAGTTGCAACACCAGATTGACACCTTTCCTGGAAAGCTGGTTATATCGCCAATACTTAGGTCCACCCCACATCGATAATCCCAGTAAAAATGGTTCACAAGGTTCTTGCCAGTGATTCAACAAATCCTCACGCTTTATTTTGTTGCCGCCGTAACACGCAAGCGCTTGCTTGACCGCTGGTTTTTCCAACAGTTGTGAAAAATCAGTTTTCTTCAGATCGCTTACACGACTCCCATCGCCTTCAACTTGCGCTAACAACGAAAACGCATATCCATCTTTGAAATAAAGGAATGGTGTTTTGCCTTTGGGCAAACAATACCTGATTTCCTTTAGTGTTTGCAGTTTCATGATACTTTTCAGTTTCATATAGCGGCCCGGGAACCATTGCCCGGACCTTACTTTTTTATGTTTCAATCGATGTTCTTCCCTTATTCCGGACGAACATTGATTTTCACAACGTCTTGCATAACGCCATCCAGGCCACCGAAGACGGTTAGACGGTCAACTTTCTCAGTCACTTTCTCCAGCACTTCAAGCTCTTTCAAGCGTAACAGTGTCGGGTTGTCGTCCATCAAACGCGCAGTGTTTAACGCGGACCGTGTGGCTGCTGTTTCCTCACGTCGTTTGATGACATTCGCCTGGGCGATTTTTTCAGCCTCAACCACCAGGTTGAGAATGGCTTTCATTTCACCCGGCAAAATTACATCCTTGATACCGACACCTTTTACTTCGACGCCAATCTGCGCCACTTTGGCACGGACGCTCTCGTATAAATTGCGATCCAACTTATCCTTGTTACCTAATAATGCATCCAGAGTGCGTGCGGCGATGGCCTGACGCACCGCGAATTGCAACTCGCGGTACAGGTAGTCCATAAAACTCGCCACTTGAGTTCGTGCTTTGACCACATCGGTCACTTTGTACGAAGCGGCCAAGTTCACACGCAGACTCACCTTGTCCTTGGTCAACATTTCCTGGCCCAAGACTTCCAGTGTTTGTAAACGTGTATCGATCTGTTCAACCACAACACGTCGGTTGAATTTCCAGAACACGTACAAACCCGGTTGCAATGTTTTGATCAACTCACCATCCACTAACAGTAAGCCGTTGAACTGATCGGCAACTTCCGCGACATAAGTAAAGTCTTTAACTCGTGCCGAAAGTGCACCAGGGCGTTGGCGTGCCAGCAATGCGGCGACTTCACGAGGTACAACGAAGTCTTCAGTAACATCAACCACATCAACACGTACATTGACCGGACCTTTCCAGTACAGTTGTCGTGTTGCGGGCGGCAATACATCGGCTAATTTGTTGTCCTTGAACACCAAACCTACTTCACGATCACCGAGTTCGATAACATCAAAGTGCTGTTCCGCCAGTTGCGGTACTTCCTTGATCAGGAAGTCCGCTAACCGGTGTCCAAACTCAGGCACGAGCAAGTCGTATACTTCAATTTGAGTACGATTACCGAAAACCCAGTACACACCAGATCCAACGATATCCTGCACACTTCGATTCTTAATCAACAGGCCACGCTCGTTTTGCGCAACCACAATTCGTTTTACTCCAAACATTTTCTTTTCCTGTTCAGGTTGCTTGTTAAATTTGTTCACGCGGCGATTTCTGACTCGGTGCCCAAAGGCTGCCACAACCGATGTACTTAGTTCTTCATTTCGTTTCTCCTTAAAAAACACCTATTCAATAATTCAATATTCACCACAAAGATCGTCCTACGGTTGTGCGGCGGAACGCTATGTTCACCTTGCTTATTACGAAAGTTAGTTCGTCGTTGCCTCACTTCCCTGTCGTGAGTGGCGAATCAAATTCGCGGACAACGACAAATTCCTAGTCAAAACAATGCAGAGTGATTGCATAACGTTCAGGCCACGCAACCGTTGTGATTGTCACAATCCTTTGTGTCTATCAATTCCATTTGCAAATCACCGGGACTTGCTTACTTTTTCAATGTGGATTCGAACCACAGGCTTGCGCCTAATCCCATGGCTTTTAAGGCCATATCGAGAGCAGGATTTGAACCTGCTACCTACCAGTTATAGCTGGTTGCTCTACCCAAATGAGCTATCTCATGGTGTCCGAAATGCCGTCACCTGCTCGGTACACGCCTTGCAATATCAAGCGTAAGCGCGCCAGACCGGTATACAGAACCGGAACCGCTGAACAGTTACGTCAAATTCAAACTCTGTCGTTATGCCTGACAAATTCATCAGGCGTAAAAAAACCCTGGTGACAGCCGTCGACCAGGGTTTTTCACACTGGAAGGTGACTCATCACACCTTCCAGAAATATTTTTTGGAAGGTTATGTCATACCAACGGACAAGGTCTCAATGCGATAAAACGCATTGCCTATGTTGGCATTCGGTACTTGTGCCGTTTTTAGGACGCGCGCGTCCACCCACGCCCGTCTATGGTCGGCGTGGTAAACGGAAATCGATTCTTGTTTTGTAAATGTCATGGGGCGCGGCATTCTAGTGATTTGAAAACTAATGTCAACTGTTGTTACAACATTAATTTTATTGCTCGAGTATTTTTTCCGCATACCAACAAGCAAAATTTGCAACGCTGGGTTCCAGATAACAAAATCGTCCTTGTTGCGCGAGTGGAGAATTCAAACCGGCTTGTTGATTGATTAACGCGGGAATGTCCTCCTGCAATGCTTCGTCAAAGCGCGTGTAATAACTTTGTACACGATGATCAAAGTCATCGCGTTCGATGGTTTCTTCTGGAAAACAAACTGACATGCCAACTCGGGTTTGATCAGGGGCTATCGGATAAACATCATATGCCCAAATACAGTCGTTGCTGGCGGCGAAAGAAACATTGGGGAACAACCAGGTGTAGCGAATACCATTGCGTTCGCGTCCTTGCAATCGCTCCATAGTCGGTAACGCCTGATCCTGTGCGTTTTCCAGTACTCCAGCGGAACCCTGGATCGTGCCAAACTGAGTGGTGTACTGTCCGGTGACTTCGTCCGTGTCCTCCGGCGTGTCGTAATAATGATCGAGTGTTCGTGGATGCACGTAAGGCAAGTGGTAATACTCATTAAACACTTCGAGAAATGTTTTCCAGTTGCATGCGACATCAAGCTCCAGCCGTCGTGCGGTTTGCAGATCGTGTAACGCCCAAGGAGCATGCAAGGATTCAAAATCGCCAAGCCATTGATCCAGTTCAGACGCAGATTCGTCAATGCACACGAACGCAAAACCGCATTTTGTTTCCAGTCGCACTGGAATCAAACCATATTCCGATTTATCAAAATCCGGCGTCTTGTCCATGCCCGGGCCGAGTAACAAACGACCGTCCAAAGCATAAGTCCAGCGATGAAAAGGACAACGCACGGCATCGCAGTAACCATCTCCTTGCAAAAGTTTTGCACCACGATGCCGACAGGAGTTGGCAAACGCACATAACTCACCTTCACGATCACGCACAACTATTATTGGAACACCGGCGACATCGATAGCGCTGTAGTCACCACTTTTTCTCCAACGATCAACCCGGCCTACACCAATCCATGATTTGTGAAACAGTTCTTCTTGTTCCCACTTAAAAACAGCATCGCTAGTATAACACTGCGGCGGTAGCGTCGCCGCGGTTTCGATAGGTTTCTTAACCGCGGATAACTGTTGTCTAAAGTTGGTGTCAAGCACTATGTTTTTTAATACCGGGTTTGCCGTCATCGGATAGTGTTAAGCTGCCAGGTTCGTGTACATTTTATACCTGAATTCTTAATGTAAACCATATATTGTATCGGGAGGTAATCGGAATATGACGACAACCCATGAAGGTGGGTGCCAGTGTGGCGCCGTGCGATTTAGAACAAGTGCCGAACCGCAACGTGTAATCGTATGTCATTGTGCGACCTGTAAGCAACGCACGGGTGCAGCTTACGGCATCGGACTCTATTTCAATGAAGCGGACATCGAATTTCTGCAAGGCAAGATGCGGACATTCGAATTTTATTCGGACGAAAGCAAACGTTGGTTGCGTAACGAGTTTTGTGAGAACTGTGGTTCAGCCGTGACCTGGACACTGGAACTGCGCCCCGGTCTACGTGCAATAGCTGGTGGCGCTTATGACAATCCTGATTGGTTTGAAATTCCAACCCACATCTGGACCCGCTCGGCACGCAGCGACATGTGTTATCCCGATCACGTCAAGCAATACGAAAAAGCGATTACTTAAAATCTAAAAATAATTGCGTCGTGAGAGTGTGGAAAAACTGTAATACTCAGCACGTAATCTTGCAAATTTTGAAAGTAGATTTAGACAAGATCGCAAAGAGTTTTTCAATTACAAAATGACAGGAAAGTGCTGTGAATTCAACTGATCGACGCAACACATGCATTAAAACGCTCAGCTGGTGTTTCATAGTCTAACGTTTTTCTCGGTTTCTCGTTAAGCGCTCTGGCCACTTTATTTAGTTGTGCTTGTGAGTGCATGGACAAGTCAGTTCCCTTTGGAAAGTACTGCCTCAATAATCGATTTGTATTCTCATTAGACCCACGTTGCCATGGACTGTGTGGATCGCAGAAGTACACCTGAATATCCATCGCTAGCCCTCTGGAAATATCTTCTCTTTGCGACAGCGTTAAAGACAAACAGGAGCGTTTTCTTACTCTAGGACGAATACCTCCGGTTTTACGGGGTATGTTTTGAATAGATGAATGACCACGATCAAACAGTCTAGCAATATCATGCAACGTATCACCCTTCTTCCAGCGATCCCACATGACAGCCTTTTGCTTTGACGAATAATAGATTCTCGTTCGTTGTTTCATTTTTACACTCCATCTTTTGACCTAAAGATAAAGTGTTGCGTTGACCGTTTGAACCCGCCACCCTGACCTGCCATTCACGCCATTTTGTTGAACTGATGCTTTCGGCCGGAGCCGACATCGGAGCTACTTTGCCTCAGGGTCAGCTTCCATAACGCCAAAGAGCAACCCGCCTGGTTCGGCACATGCGGCAAACCATCCGATCCCGGGAATCGGCATCTTGGGTTCGATGACTTTCCCACCGGCTTCTTCGATCCGTGCGATGCAATCGTCCACGTTAGGGACAGGTATTGTTACTTGGGTTAGTGGCTTCCCTTCGGCCGTTGGAGTGTCGGCGATTGCACCGATGCCACCGTCAATCCCAGGCTCATCCTCAGCTCCCGCCTGGATTCGGTAGTAGTCATAAGGCATCCCAGGAAACTTCTCGAGTCGCCAATCGAAGACATGCTCGAAAAAAGACTTTGCTTCGTTGAGGTCTTTGACCGTGAAATCGAAATACGAGGGTTTCATATATTCAATCTACCACGAAACACAGGACTGGCAATTGCGTTTTCCATTTAATCGCGAATTTTCGCTGTGAGTCGCGAACAGCCTAAACGGTAAAACCGAAATGGCCGCTTGGAGTATTTTAACGACTATTCAAGTTGAAACAAATTGCATGATTTCCAACATCACGATTTCATCGTAAACGTTTTTGGATCATTGGTCGCTTCGTTGCCCACTACAGTCATTCGCTGATTTTCGATAAACTTGGCGATCTACCGATAGCGGTCATTGAATTCGGGTGTTCATATAACCCTCCTCGAATGACGTGTGAAGTAGCTGCTGGTATCATGGATGCTAGGAGGGTCGATGGAATGATCAACAAACGACCGTTTTTGTTAACAGTTTCTAGGGACAAATTACATGATTGCAAAACCCTTACCTTTCGCAATCGACAGTAGAACTCAATTCGGCTATTCACCAAGTTAATTTAAAGGGTTATGCGAGATAGCTTATCCTTGCGAGCTTATACGCCCACCGTATGTTCACACGAACATGATTTTCATCAAATTGTATTGCCCTTGCATGGCGTTATCGAGATAAATGTCAATGGTGCTCATGGAGTAGTAGGTGTAGGTCAAACGGTTATTATTCCAAAAGGAGTTAAACACAGCTTTCAGGCTCAGGAGGAATCACGATTTCTAGTTGCCGATCTCTCCGAGCTCTCCAACAATGCTTACTTATTGGAATCTCCCTTTGCTTCAATATCAGGTGCTATGCAATCGTATTGTGATTTCATAGAGGCTCAGCTTCAATACCAGATTAACACTGATCTAGAATCAAGTATGGTTTCATTGTTTAAGCAACTATTGTTAGCGCAAGACTTCACTCCAAAAATTGATTCTCGAATAACTCGCGTACTCGCATATATAGAAAGTAATCTTAGTGAGGAGTGTTCACTAGAAGAATTAGCGTCAGTGAGTAATCTCAGTGCCAGTCATTTTAAGGTCGAATTTAAAAGTCAAACGGGAAGAACTGCGGGCGAATATCTTACGGTGCGGAGAATGGAAAAAGCTCGTGCACTTTTGAATCACACAGACTATCCAGTTCAAATTATCGCGGAACGCGTTGGCTATAGAAGTCAATCTGCATTTAGTCGCCGGTTTTCCAAATATTTCGGCAAGCCACCGAGTGCGTTTAAATCCTGATAGGCTGTTCAATCCTTTGAGCAAACAACTCCATCCTTTCAGCATGATCCCGTGTAACTAGCTCTTGTAGTCTTTCGGTCGTTTAAATTAACTCTCTGTGGAGAAAGACTGATGACTCAAAAGCTAGCCGATTACAAAGTACTCACGTTTGACTGTTATGGAACAATGATTGATTGGGAGAGCGGTATTTGGGACGCATTACAGCCCCTTATCTTAGAGAATAAGCGAGAAGATATGACTCGCGAAAATACGCTTAGGGTATTTGCGAAAATTGAAACAGCGCAGGAGATCAGTACTCCAGACATGGTCTATTCAGACCTGCTTTCTCATGTGCACCGTGATATAGCCAAAGAGTTTGAAATAACTAGCAATGAAGGACTTGACCGAGATTTTGGATTGTCCGTTTCGCATTGGCCAGCATTTCCTGATTCAGCAGATGCCTTACGCAAGTTAAAAAGGCACTTCAAACTGGTAATTCTCTCTAACGTGCACAGAGAAGGATTTGCAGCCTCAAATAGGAAACTTGGCGTTGAATTTGATGCCATCTATACGGCTCAAGATATTGGTAGCTATAAACCAAATGTAGCTAATTTCGACTATATGTTAGATGGTCTGAAATCTGATTTAGGTATCGAGCAAGATAAAATTTTACACACTGCCCAGAGCATGCATCACGACCATGTACCTGCCACAACAGTTGGCTTAAATAAGGCGTGGATTGATCGACAAAATCTTTCTAACAGTGACAACTGGGGAGCAACGGCAATTGTAGATGATCGCCCAGATGTAAATTTCACATTTTCTACATTGATGGAAATGGCCGAATCAGTCTAATGAGGAATATTAGACTAACTAGTGTTTTCGAAATTGGAGGTTCTGCTTTAGCGATAGTTTATGCATTGCCATCGCGTCTAACACGGGAAACGAATTGGCGGGTTTTTCACTACTTCTAATTTCTTCTGGCTTGTTTGCAGCATGGGCGGTATTTGATCGACGTTGGGCGTTCCTTAGTTTGCAATTTTTCTACGCCATGTCAGCTGTTATTGGCTTAACAAGGTGGACGTGATTCTAATTCAGCCTACTGCTGTATTACCGCAATGGGCAAATAGACATCACATGCTAGACTGTTCATAAAATGCACGTTTTACGAACACCATCCTCGCTTCCTCCGAATATTCATTTGAAAGGCTGCTTCCGCGTACTTTAGAGAAAAGCTCGGGATTCGCCAACGGTCCGCAACGAGTATGAATCTGCCTTTGTCCGATTATATCGAAATTGAATTTTGAATCTGTCGGATTAGATACCACTTTCTACAGCTAAACCGACTCTAGAGCAATCGCAATTCCCTGGCCTACGCCGATACACATAGTCGCCAGCGCGAGTTTAGCCTCGCGTTGTTTAAGTTCCAGTGCCGCAGTTCCGGTAATGCGTGCGCCGGACATACCCAAGGGATGGCCCAAAGCGATAGCGCCCCCATTGGGATTGATATGTTCAGCGTTGTCGGCGAAACCGAGGTCGCGTATGACGGCCAGGGACTGACTGGCAAAAGCTTCGTTAAGTTCGATCACGTCGAAATCAGATGGTGTTATTTTTAAACGCTCACATAGTTTTCGGGTTGCCGGCACGGGGCCAAAACCCATAATTCGCGGTGCTAATCCCGCGACTGCGCCGCCTAACACTCGCGCTACCGGTGTTAGTGAAAATCTTTCACAAGCGGATTCCGATGCCAATATCAAAGCGGCTGCACCGTCGTTTACGCCGCTGGCATTGCCCGCTGTAACGGCACCGTTTTCGCGAAACGGTGTTGATAATTTAGCGAGTTTCTCCAGCGTGGTGTCAGAACGTGGATGTTCATCCGTATCAACAACCAAATCTGCATTTTTACTTTGAGAAACAGTAATCGGTGTAATCTCCTGATCGAAACGTCCACTTTTTTTTGCGCGGCCCGCGCGGTGTTGCGATTCCAAAGCAAACGCATCCTGATCTTCACGCGAGACATCAAATTCTTCGGCCACGTTCTCCGCAGTTTCCGGCATGGAGTCCACACCGTATTGTTGTTTCATCAGTGGATTGATGAAGCGCCAGCCGATAGTCGTATCGTGAATCTCATTGCTACGGGAAAACGCCGACTGTGCTTTGGGCATAACAAACGGTGCACGTGACATGCTTTCCACTCCGCCTGCGATGATTAAATCCGCCTCACCGGTTTTGATAGTCCGCGCACCGGTTAAAATCGCATCCATACCCGAGCCGCATAGTCGGTTGATAGTTACACCGGGAGCGGTTTCCGGCAAACCCGCCAATAACGACGCCATGCGTGCAACATTGCGATTGTCTTCGCCCGCTTGGTTGGCGCAGCCATAGATCACGTCGTCCACTGACGCCCAATCGAGATTAGGGTAACGCTGCATCAAAGCTTTTATAGGTACAGCGGCGAGATCGTCCGTACGTACTGACGACAGGCTGCCACCAAAGCGACCAATCGGTGTACGAACAAAATCACATATATATGCTTCAGTCATATTGATACTGTATCAAACCCCCAACCAGGTGTGTTTTATATCCGGTTGTTGTTCCAGTTCGCGAGTCGTGCCATGCCACCGAATGCGGCCTTTGCCTAGTACATAAACATCATCCGCCAACTCGGTTGCGAAACGATAATTTTGTTCTACTAACAGAATAGTTGTACCAGAGCGCTTCAAGTCCTTCAGGATAGAACTGATTTCCGTGACAATGGTTGGTGCCAAACCTTCCGTTGGTTCGTCGAGCACAAGTAATTTTGGTTCGGTCAATAACGCGCGCGCAATGGCTAACATCTGTTGTTCACCACCGCTGAGCTGTGCGCCACCATGACTTAAACGTTCAGATAAACGCGGAAACATCGTAAATATCTTTTCCAGCGTCCAGTTACGCGCGTTGCCATTGTGTGGTTTCGCTAAAGTCAGATGTTCCAATACGGACAGGGATGGAAAAATTCCACGCGTCTCCGGTACAAAACCGATTCCAAGCCGGGCGATTTCATGTGCAGGCAGTGAAATAGTTTGCTGATCGGCAAAAAGTATTGAGCCACTGCGTGGTTTGACCAAACCCATAATGGAATGCAGGGTCGTTGTTTTACCAGCGCCATTACGACCGAGTATTGCGACGGCTCGCCCTTGCGCGGCGTTGATGGAAACTCCTTGCAGAATGTGGCTATTGCCATAGTAAGTATTGATGTCCTGTACGATGAGCAACGTGTCACTCATTGCATCGTCTCGCCAAAATAACGGTCACGCACAATCTGGGATTGACGAATTTCATTCGGTGTTCCTTCCAGCAATACACGGCCATAATCGAGCACGGTGATGCGATCAGCCAGATCGAATACCACATCCATGTCGTGTTCAATAATCAGAATCGTCAGGCTAGAATCAAGTTGCGCGATCAATTCCCGCATGGCTGTGGTTTCTTCAGGACTCATACCGGATGTCGGCTCATCCAGCATTAAAATCTTTGGCTGCAGCGCCAGCGCCAATGCAATTTCGACTTGGCGACTGTTACCATAAGACAATGCATGCACATCTTCATCGAGTATATTGCTCAAACCGACACGTTCAGCCAGTTGTTCAACTGATTGAGAAATGGTTTCGAATTTCGAAAAGACTTTCCAAAATACTTTTCCAATCCCTGCATGCAATGCGCAGGCAATGGACAAGTTTTCACGCACACTCAGATGCGGGAATAAATTATTTTTTTGAAAACTACGGCCAAGTCCAGCTCGCGCACGTGCATCCGGACGCATACGTGTGATATTGCGTCCTTCAAGAAACACTTTGCCGCTATCGGGTGCTAATTCGCCGGTTAATAAATTAAAAAATGTGGTTTTACCCGCGCCGTTCGGCCCGATAACAGCATGTCGGCTACCCGGTTGTAATTCCAGTGAGACATTATCAGTCACGGTCAAGCCGGAAAAAGCTTTATTAAGATTCGTTACGCTTAACATTATTCTTCAAGTCTTTTCACCGGCGACAGTTGCATTTCGCTTTCTTGAAAATAACAGGTGACGTAAACGCAGTATTAGCCCGTATAGACCGCCTTCTGCGAACAACACAATCGCAACGAAAAATATCCCCATCACAAATGACCAGTATTCGGTCATGGAAGATAATTCATGCTTTAAAGATATGACTACAGCAGTGCCAACTATTGGCCCAATGAAAGTACCCATGCCGCCAACGATTACCATAATGAGCAACTCACCTGATACTGTCCAAAATGAAAGTTCCGGTGAGATAAAACCTGAGAGTTGTGCGACCAGGGAACCGGCGAGACCAGCAACCGCTCCACTCGCGGTAAATGCGGCAAGTTTATATAATCTCACAGGACAACCCAGCGCACGCATACGGTTTTCGTTTTGATGTATGCCAATCAGTGCATGTCCGTAAGGCGAGCGTGAGAGCACAACGAATATTAAATACACAACGACTGCGAACGCGACAGTCAACATGGAAAAAACTACCGGATCATCCGTATTCAAATTGAACCAGGACAAGTCGAGACGTGGCGTACCGGACATCCCGTCGTCACCACCGAAGGTGCGGTTCTTGAATAAGTAGGAGTAAACCATCTGACCAACGGCGAGCGTGATCATTATGAAAAACACACCGGTTAATCGTACGACAACAATGCCGGTGACAAATGCAAGTAACGCAGCACCCAGGATAGCGAGGGGCATCGCCGCTACGACTGGCCAGTCAAAGAACACCGTCAATGCGGCGGTAACATAAGCACCCAGCGCAAAGAACCCAGCGTGCCCCAAAGAAATCATGCCCGCATAACCCGCCACCAGGTCGAGTGCCATAGCCAGAATGGCATAGATGGCTATTTCCGCGAGTATTTCATTGCCGTAATAACCCGTCGTATTGCCATAAATAATCGCCCCCAGTAACAACATGATGAACACATACGGTCGCAATTTAGTGTCGGTGTACTTCATGCGCTAGTGCGAACCGAAACGAGACCGTGTGGTCGGGTCAGTAAAATTAATGCCATGAGCGCATAAATAATAACGCTGGCAAACCCGGGAATGAGCACTTGACCGAAAGTATCAACCATACCAATGATGAGTGAACCTAACACTGCGCCTTTTAAACTACCCGGTCCACCGACGATGACAACAATCAATGCAAGTATCAGTGTCGCCATGTCCATCCCGGGGAATACTGAGAACACCGGTGCCGCCACGACGCCGGCAAGTCCGGCCAAATAACATCCCAGGCAAAATACCCAAAAGAAAACCCGGCGTACATTAATACCCAGTGTTACAACCGTATCAGGATCGTCGACACCGGCCCGCACAATTGCGCCGATGCGCGTGCGTTCTAACCCAAGGTATAACAACAGCATGACAGCCAGACCGAGTCCGATAATAAACAACCGATAGACCGGATAGGTTTCACCAAATATCGTCGTACTTCCACTGAAAATGTCCGGCGTTGGGACTACTTCCGGGAAATTGCCCCAGATCATGCGCACCGCATCAAAACCAATGAAAATCATTGCGAATGTGACCAACACTTGTTTCATCGGCTGGTCTTGTTGCATGCGCACAAGAATAGTTTTGTAAAAAACAGCACCAATTAACGCAACGCCGATAGGCGCCAGCAAAAACGCGCCCCAATAACTCCCGCTCATCTTGGCCACGCTCACCGCGAAGTACGCACCGAACATGTATAAGGTTCCGTGGGCGAGGTTGATGAAGTTCATCAATCCGAATACGACGGACAAACCGACTGCGAGCAAAAACAGCAGCATGGACAGTTGCAAGCCGTTCAACAACTGCACGATGAGGAATGGCAGATCAAACATTCAGGAAATGTACCAGAAGAGGAAAGACTAAACGAATAGCGGGAGGCCGGTACAACCCCCCGCTATATTGGGCATTTTTTACATCAAAGCGACTTACATCGTGCAACCATTAGGTTCATCTTGCACGTCTTTAATGACTTCCATAATGACCGGTTTGACACCGTCGCCATCTTTTTGGATTTCGTAAATGTAGATGTCTTGAATGACATTGTTGGTTTTAGGATCGATTTTCAAAGAACCACGCGGGCCAACAAAAGACACATTACGCAGAGCATCTGCCAATGCTTTCTTGTCATCAGTCTTGCCACCGGTCGCTTTCAAACCTTCGATGATGAGATGAATACTGTCGTAGGCCTGTACCGCGAATTCGGATGCGCCGCGTTCGAATTTGGCTTTATACGCATCTTGAAATGCATTGTTTTCCGGCGTGTCGATGGACGGGACATAGTTCAAGGAGAGTTGCGTGCCGACTGCCGCGTCACCTTGTTTGGCCAGATATAAAGCGGAAGTCAACCAACCCGGACCCGCCAACGGTATATTCCCTTGCAAACCAAATGCCGCGTACTCGGAAACGAACTTAATCGCCGGACCACCCGCAAAAAACACGAAGGCAACATCCGGATCGGCAGCTTTGAGTTTGGCAAGATACGGCCCAAAGTCCTTGGTCTCACCTAACGGTGGATATTCTTCACCAACAATTTCGCCGCCCGCAGCAACAAAGGTTTCACGAAACGCATCCATCATTTGATGACCCGCAGCGTAATCGAATGCCATAAGAAATGCTTTCTTTTTACCTTGCTTGGCAAGTATCGGACCCATCACGCGATTGATTTGTGAATTCGAAAACGACGCGCGAATAACCCAGGGTGTACAGTTTTCGCCAGTCAATAAATCATTACCTGCGTTCGCGATCACCAGCGGTACTTCTGATTTGTGCATGAAATCACGCACCGCACCGGCAACACCGGACGAAACAATGCCGACGACAACATCGACTTTATCTTCAAACACCAGTTTCTTCGCCTTGGCTAGACCAATATTGGGTTTGGTTTCGGTGTCTTCACGAACAATTTCGATGCTGCGCCCACCCGCCTCCTTGTCGAACGTTTCCAATGCGAGCTCGACAGCGTTATCCATTTCCTTGCCGAGTCCTGCGAACACGCCGGAATAGGGCAACAACACTCCGATTTTGATCGGCCCTTCGTCTGCTCGAACATTTACATTAAACGCCAGCAATGTCAGCGCGGCGAAAAAACTTATTACTCTGATTTTCATTTTATTGCTCCAGATTACTGTTTTTGCATTTAATAATAACTAATTATTTTCTTTTCATAGTATCAGCACATAACATCCATACTGCTTTTTACAAGCGGTCTGTGTATTGTATGGATTAGATTTACCGCTACCTTCGTTTTTACCCATTAGAATTCAATAATCCAGCGGGTTTCCCAATTTTCGCATGGGAATTTGGTAAAGGATAAACCCCTGAAGTATATTTTGCGAAGAAAATTGCTGATTATTTTGTATTTTACCCCTGAAATTGAATAAGAATGTCGTAAAACGCGGGTCAGAAGTCGGAAAAGAATTAGTGGCCACTGCAAATGAATAAAGGCGATTCAAAATGTCGGACATAATGCGAGCGGTTTATTTGGATGGACACGGCAGTATGAATAATGTCGTCGTTGGCGAACGCCCCAAACCCACGCCAGGACCGGGCGAGGTGTTGATTCACCTCGCCGCCGCGAGCATCAACCGGGTTGACATTTACATGGCCATGGACGGAAGTGGATTCCGTCATGACCTGCCTCTGGTTTTGGGTGTGGATGGTGCGGGAGTCATTGAATCGGTGGGGCCTTACGTTACTGAACGGCAACCCGGCGAACGGGTAGTTATTTATCCGGCCAAGTTTGGTAACGATGAATTTTCGCGGCGTGGCGATCAGATGCTGTCTTTTTCAAGGGCCATACCGGGTGAAAATTTTGACGGCTGTTTTGCCGACTACATCGTGATGCCGCTCGAATGTGTATTTCCAATTTCAGACAAACTTTCGTTTACCGATGCGGCTGTTTTACCGACGGCGTATTTAACCGCCTGGCGCGCCGTCATCACCCAGGGGCAAGTCACACAGGAAGACTGGGTGTTGATTCATGGAGTTGGTGGCGGTGCTTCCATGGCGGCGTTGCAGTTTTGCGCCATGCGACGTGCAAAAACTATTGTCACCAGCTCGTCCGATGAAAAGCTGGCAATCGCCCGACAACAAGGTGCGTTGCACAGCATTAATTATCGCGAACAAGATGTATTGACAGAGGTGCGCAGATTCACCAACAAGCGTGGGGTTGATGTGGTGATCGAGAATGTCGGCGAGGCTACCTGGGATATCTCGTTAAAAGCGGCAACAGGTGGTGGGCGTATCGTCGTGTTTGGTTCGACCACTGGCCCCAATCCACCGGCTGATTTGCAAAGGGTGTTTATTCGCCAATTAAAAATAATCGGTGTCACCATTGGGAATTTCGAAGAATTTCGCACCCTTATTGATGCGGCAGAACGCAGATTATTTGTGCCGGTATTTGATTCGGTCGTTTCACTGGAAGAAGTACCACAAGCGCTGGCAAAAATGGATTCAGGAGAACAGACCGGCAAGATCGGTGTCAACGTGAATCCAGAGCTGGAGTAATCGAATGCGAGGCTTGAAAGATAAAAATGTGATCGTCACCGGTGGCGGTGCTGGTATCGGCCGTGCAATTTGTTTGCGATTCGCCGAGGAAGGATCGGTTGTCGGCATCTTTGATATCGACGAGTCTGGCGCGAACGAAACGCTAGAACAAATCAAACAACAAGGCCGGCGTGCTTTTGCTTATAGTTGTGACATTGCGAACTACGATGCGGTCACCCGCGCGGTCGATAAATTTGAGTTTGATGCTGGGGCAACAGACGTATTGGTTAACAACGCGGGATGGGATCAGGGCGGTCCGTTTCTAAGCAGTGATCCCGAAGTGTGGAAAAAAATAATTGATATCAATCTATACGGTCCGCTTAGCATGCATCACATTGTCGTGGGGCGCATGACCGAATTTGGTCACGGCAAGGTCATCAACATTGCATCAGACGCCGGTCGCGTCGGTTCGTCCGGTGAATCGGTTTATTCCGCTTGTAAAGGCGGTGTCATCGCCTTTTCAAAAACCCTGGCACGGGAGTTGGCCCGCTCAAATATCCAAATTAATACTATTTGTCCGGGTCCGACTGACACGGCGTTGTTTCATTCTTTTGCCGGCGAAGGCGAGCGTGCGGAAAAACTAAAACAAGGCTTGCAAAAAGCCATTCCCATGAAACGCTTGGGACAACCGGAAGATTATCCGGGGCTAGTTACATTCCTCGCCAGCGACGATGCCGACTACATAACCGGCCAAACCATAAGCGTATCAGGTGGTCTGACCATGCATGGTTAGTTGTTGACACGTATATTCTGGCAACAAGCCAGTATGTGGTTTGGATGCGATTTCCGGTTGGTGTTATGCTGGTTATTCCATAAAATAATATTTCAATAGACCAAAGGCGGACACCATGAAGTTTGTAAAAACAATACTCTTTGCTCTGATAACAAGTAGTAGTTTAATCGGCAATGTATTTGCCGCCGGTGCGCTGCAAGATATTTTGTCGAACGGTAAACTGAAAGTCGGAACGACGGGTGACTGGAATCCTATGACCATGAAGGATCCTGCCAGTAATTCATACACCGGCTATGACATTGATGTTATGACCGAACTGGCGAAAGACCTGGAGGTCGAAGTTGAATTTGTGCCGACGGATTGGAAAACCCTGGTTAACGGTGTGGTCGCGGGCAAGTATCACATGACGGGTAGCGCATCGTTAAAACCCAGTCGTGCCAAAGTCGCCGCATTTTCCACCAGCTATTTTTCACTAGCTACTGTTCCCCTCACCTTAAGTAAGAATGCGGATAAATACAAAGAGTGGGACGATTTGGATAACCCTGAAGTGACCGTGGCCGCGACCCTGGGAACAACCCAGGAAGATCAGGTGAAAAATTTCTTTCCCAATGCGAAGCATAAAATTGTCGAAGCACCTGCACGGGATTTCCAGGAGGTGCTGGCCGGTCGTGCCGATGCACATATCACGTCAAATGTTGAAGCTTATAAGTTGGTGGAACAGTATCCGGAAATGATGATTGTACCGGTCGCCAGGGCCAAAGCCCGAACACCTATCGCCATACTCCTGCCCCAGGACGACCAGGTCTGGATTAACTTTGTGAATACCTGGATTACGCTCAAATCAGAAGCTGGTTTTTTTGAAGAACTCGGACGTAAGTGGAAGTTGAACAACTAGCACACAGCTAATTCGGTTTGTCGAAATACCAAATGGCTGTTGTATGAAACAACGGCCATCACTTGGTTGATTTTTGTTGTTTGTATTTTTATGTCCAATGATTTGGCACAAAAATCAGGAAGTACCTTAAAATTGGGAAACGGCGAGTGAGAATAGATTGAAACTCGAAACCCTCGCGACCGTTGAAGTCGAAAACTGTTTCAGGCTATCAAGCCGTCAGGCAATTGGTCGCCGACAACTACACCGCTTTTGTATCGGCTGGTTAGTTAACGCTTGAACGAACAAACTAATACCAACAAGATCATTTCGTTAACCCGTGTCAGCAAATGGTATGGCACATTTCGCGCGCTGCATGAAATAGATCTGGACGTCGCATTAGGCGAGCGTGTGGTGATTTGCGGGCCATCCGGTTCTGGCAAGTCGACGTTGATTCGATGTATTAACCAACTCGAAAAACACGAACAAGGAACTATCTTTGTTGAAGGCATCGAATTAAACAACAAAAATAACATTATTGCTGCGCGCGATGAAATCGGTATGGTATTTCAGCATTTCAATCTGTTTCCCCACTTGAGTGCGTTAGATAATCTTACCCTCGGTCTTACTCGTGTCAGGGGGCTAAGTAAAATTGACGCGGAAAAACGAGCCATGGAATATTTAGAACTGGTTCACATTCCGCATCAAGCCACTAAGCTACCCAAACAACTTTCCGGTGGTCAGCAACAACGTGTCGCTATAGCGCGATCCTTGTGTATGCAACCCAAAATCATGTTGTTTGACGAACCAACCTCGGCATTGGATCCGGAAATGATTTCCGAAGTGCTGGATGTCATGGTTGAGTTGGCCGAATCAGGTATGACCATGATAGTGGTTACCCACGAAATGGGGTTTGCGAAAAAAGTGGCCGACACCATGGTGTTTATGGACGAAGGCAAGATCATCGAACAAGCGCCACCGGACAAGTTTTTTACATATCCGCAAAGCGAACGCTGCCAACAGTTTTTACGACAAATTCTGCAGCACTAAATGCGATCAAAATTCGTAAAATTATTTTTTCTCGCACTTGGCTGCACATTACTCGCGGGTTGTGGTGACGCCAATTGGGGGTGGTACGTGGTGTCTCCCTATACCAAATCAGGCCAAACAAATCTTAAATTTTTATTGGGCGGTTTGAACTACACCATCTTGTTGTCATTCACCGCGATTTTAATTTCCATAGTACTGGGTTTATTGGTTGCATTACCCGGACTCGCGTTTCATAAAGGATTACGCGCAATCAATCGCGTGTACGTCGAGTTGGTCAGGGCAATTCCCATACTGGTTTTAATATTATGGGTTTATTACGGTTTGCCTGTGGTGGCCGGCATACAAATCAGCGTTTTTTGGGCTGGCGTTGTGGCGTTGGCGTTGTCGGACAGTGCATTCCAGGCCGAAATATTTCGTGCAGGCATTCAATCCATAGACAAAGGCCAGACCGAGGCCGCGCAATCAATTAATCTCAGTTACCCCGACACCATGCGCTTCGTGATCCTACCCCAGGCCGTACGCCGCATCCTGCCTGCTCTAGGTAACCAACTGGTTTACATGCTCAAGATGTCATCGCTGGTTTCCATCATTGGTATGCAGGAATTGACTCGTCGCGCCAACGAGTTAGTTGTTACCGAATATCGACCGTTGGAAATCTACACCATTCTGGTACTGGAATATTTAGTCTTGATACTCATTGTCTCAGCGGGTGTGCGCTGGCTTGAACGACGCATGGGCGCCGATGAACGACAATAAAACATTGCTCACGCTCAATATGACATGAGCTTGTAGGAGGCACGCCTTGTGGCGATAGATAACACCGAGCTCTTTGTAAATACCCATTGCGGCGAGGGCGCCGCTCCCACAACAAAGATACAAAACGAGATCACAATCAGCCCCCCGTTAGTATAACTGAGCGCTGAAAATTGATGACTAAAAGCGATCTCACACAATTAACCTTGTGTAACACTTGAAGCGTGTTTTAGCGTATTAATTCACAGAATATGAATCAGCCATCGTGCACAATGCACTCATCGCTTAAGGACTAGCGCAATGTGATTACCAGGGAACGATAATTACATTTATCGGCTATTGCACCGAAGGCAAGGAAGCGGGCCAGGGAAAGATATAAGGACAATATCAAAGGCCACTCTCAACATAGGCTAAGGACATTGGTTCAGGAAAGAATCAAAGGAGCCAGGAGAGATTCAGTAACGGAATAGAGCAATGACCGAACCCAGGGAATGGGAAAAGGACCCCAGTACGAAACAAAGGACACTGGTGTTCAAACGACTAAGACGGGTGTATTCATGGACTGAATACACCCGTTTTGTTTTTTATGAGTTCCGCTTTTTACCGGAACCTACCTTATCTCTACTGTATCGAACAATGACGCATAATTTGAATAAAGTTGAGTACCTTAGCCTGCGTAGGTATTCAATCCAAAAATCATAGACTCGAACTACACCGGTTAAAAGAATTTACGTGCGATATTGAAAACGTCATCAGCGACTGAGCCATCATTATCAAAATCGAGTAGACCCATGATGCCGCTTGATTTTGTGCTTTTTCCACCACCACCGACCAAACTACTCACTAATCCTCCCGCCATACTCTTGCCCACACTTCCCATCAACATGGTCGCTGCAACGGGTAGGAGCTTTTTTAGTAATGTAGAACTCAGTCCGGTTGACTTTGATGCCTGGCTCGCTACATCTCGACTGCGCTCTTTACTACCCAGCAAGTGACCTAGGATGCCATTGCCGTCATCGATTGTTGATTGCTGTTCAAAAGGGTTATCGTTACCCAAGTAACGACTGTGATTGCCGTTTTTGATGGCGTCGAGCAAGGCCCGTTCACCTTCTTCGCTGGACGCGTTTTGTTTCATTCCATTCATTAACGATGGCAATAGCCCCGCCAAACCTGTTTGAGCTTCTTTTTCGCTGACACCAAATTGATTGGCGACGTTACGAATCGCAGTTTCATTTTGACCACCAAGCAAATCAGTAAGTATGTTCATATTTCTTCCCTCTCGATTATATTGTTAAGCATACAATGCACTGGCACCGGAATACTCAATGCAGGTATCAGAATACATTAAAGAGCCAATGATACAGTACGCGAACGGCACAATGCCTTGCTCCCTCGAAGGGCTAAACCGCACCACTGCGTTTTGCGTCCCGTGCGGCTTCGGCTTCTTCTTGTAATTGCTTCACGTAGGCACGGGCGATGTCCAGAAACTTAGGTGTCAGTCCGGCATCTTCGTAGATAGGATCGCCATGGTCGTCCTCAGATATAACAGTGTCGCCACGGACGTAGGGTATTTTGCCTTCGAGGTCATCCAATGCCGCACTGACCAAATCCGTCATGATTTGGGTTTTGGTGCGTGCTGGAAATAATTCTGACAAAGCACTGACTCGCGCCGCGTCCCACACCGGCAGGCGCGCGGTATATTTGCGCGCGGTCAGTTGTTGTGACGGCGCTTCAGTCCAATGATCGAGCAGTTCATTTACTTTCATCGGGCAGATATTCCCCCTTTCGGATTAGTTTTTAACAAGACCGGGTACACATTCGAACGGCTCGAATCATGCGTCGAAATCTCGCCCATGTCTATCGCGATGTGCTTAAATATGATAAGCTTACGTCATATAAAGATTTCTTTATATCTTTTTTCAACCCAAACACTAATTTTTACGGAGACACGCTGATGTCGCGCAGTTTTCTATTCACGTCCGAATCAGTTTCGGAAGGCCATCCCGATAAGGTGGCTGATCAAATATCGGATTCCATACTCGACGACTTGTTGGCACAGGATCCCAGATCCCGAGTTGCCTGTGAAACCATGGTTAATACCGGCATGGTTGTGATCTCCGGTGAAATCACAACCGCACCTACAACGCATGTCGATTACACCGAAACCATTCGCAAGACGGTTCACGAGATCGGTTACACGTCGTCCGAGATGGGTTTTGACGCGGACAGTTGCGCGGTAATTACGTCATTGGACAAACAATCCAGCGATATATCTCAAGGTGTGAGTGAAGGCGAAGGGCTGGACTTAGACCAGGGCGCGGGCGATCAGGGCTTGATGTTTGGTTACGCATGTAATGAAACCGATGTGTTAATGCCATTCCCGATTACCTATGCACACCGGTTGGTCAAGAAACAATCGGAAGTGCGTAAAGCGGGGGGCCTTACGTGGTTGCGCCCGGATGCAAAGTCACAAGTGAGTGTGCGTTATGAAGGCGGCAAACCGACCAAAGTAGAAACCGTTGTGTTATCGACCCAGCATGAAGATGGTCTGGAACACAGCGCGATCAAAGACGCCGTTATCGAAGAAATCATCAAACCGGTAATTCCCGCGGACATGATGGATGCGAATACCGAATTCCTGGTCAATCCAACCGGCCGTTTTGTTATCGGTGGCCCGGTGGGTGACTGCGGATTAACCGGCCGCAAAATTATTGTCGACACGTACGGTGGCTCAGCGCATCACGGCGGCGGCGCGTTCTCCGGTAAAGATCCGTCCAAGGTCGATCGTTCGGCAGCTTATGCCATGCGTTATGTTGCCAAGAACGTGGTGGCCGCGGGCCTGGCCGATCAATGCGAAGTGCAAGTGGCTTATGCCATCGGCGTCGCAAAACCTGTGTCATTAATGGTTAGCACTTTTGGCACCAACGTGATTCCCGAAGAGCAGATCGAAATCCTGGTGAATGAGCACTTCGATTTGCGTCCGAAAGCGATTATTCAGGAGCTGGATTTATTGCGCCCGATCTACCGTCAAACTGCGGCTTATGGTCACTTCGGCCGCACGGAACCGGTGATCACCTGGGAACACACCGACAAGGCGGCGCTATTACGTGATGCTGCTGGCCTTGGCGCCCAAGCACAAACAGCGTAAGTCACCTATCAACCGAATTCATATTTACTTCAGGAGTTTTTAAAATGAGTACACAAGCTGCGGAAGCTGTGACACAGGATTATTTAGTAAAAGACATTGGTCTTGCGGACTTTGGCCGTAAGGAAATCGCCATTGCCGAAACCGAAATGCCGGGCCTGATGGCGGTGCGCGAGGAGTATCGCGCACGACAGCCTTTGAAAGGTGCGCGTATCGCCGGTTCATTGCACATGACCATTCAAACCGCGGTGTTAATCGAAAGTTTGATTGCCCTGGGTGCGGATGTGCGCTGGGCATCGTGCAATATTTATTCGACCCAGGATCATGCAGCGGCGGCGATCGCGGCGGGCGGCACACCGGTGTTTGCCTACAAGGGCGAAACACTGGACGAGTATTGGGAGTACACCCATCGCATTATGGAATGGAGCGATGGCGGCACACCTAATATGATTCTCGACGATGGTGGCGATGCCACCTTGTTGGTGACTTTGGGTTCCAAAGCGGAGAGCGATCCTTCCGTGCTGGACAATCCCGAAAGCGAAGAAGAACGCGCCTTGTATGCCGCGATTAAACAACGCCTGGAAAGCAAACCGGGTTGGTACACCGAGATATTAAATAATATTCAAGGTGTCACCGAAGAGACAACGACCGGTGTGAATCGTCTTTATCAAATGGTCAAGAGCGGTACGCTGCCGTTTCCAGCATTTAACGTAAATGATTCCGTGACCAAATCGAAGTTTGATAATTTGTACGGTTGCCGCGAATCGTTGGTGGATGGCATCAAACGCGCAACTGATGTCATGGTCGCCGGCAAAGTTGCGCTGGTGTGTGGTTTTGGTGATGTCGGTAAAGGTTGCGCACAGTCTTTGCGTGGGCTAGGCGCTATTGTGTGGGTGACTGAAATTGACCCCATTTGCGCGTTGCAGGCAGCGATGGAAGGCTTCCGCGTGGTCACGGTTAACGAATCCATAGATAAAGTAGACATTGTTGTTACCGCGACCGGTAACTATCACGTCATCACGCACGACCACATGAAGGCGATGAAAAACCAGGCCATCGTGTGCAACATCGGCCATTTCGATAACGAGATTGACGTTGCGAGTCTTGAGCAATACGAATGGGAAAACATCAAGGACCAGGTCGATCACGTCATTTTCCCTGACGGTAAGCGCATCATCTTGCTGGCCCAGGGCCGTTTGGTTAATCTGGGCTGTGGTACGGGTCACCCGAGTTTTGTCATGTCCAACTCATTTACCAACCAGGTGTTGGCACAGATCGAGTTATGGACACATCCGGACAAGTATGAAAACGATGTTTATGTGTTGCCCAAGAAACTCGATGAACAAGTAGCGCGTCTGCATCTGGAAAAGATCGGTGTGCAACTCACCGAGTTAAGTCAGTATCAGGCGAATTATATAAGTGTTCCGGTTGAGGGACCGTATAAGCCTGAGCACTATCGTTACTGAAAAAAATGCCTGCGTTTTGCTGATGCTTCGTTGAAGCACTGCACAAACTAATACGAGCCGCTATGCGGCTCGTTTTTAATTCACAATTTATTGTTTAATAGATAAGAGTCCGGTCATGCAGTTATATCCGGTAACAATTCGCTTTCGAGTTTAGTAATGGTGTCTTTCAAGTGAAGTTTGCGCTTTTTAAGCCGGCGGATTTGCAACTCGTCGACAGCGTTATCGTCTGAAATTCTGGACAGCACCGCATCAAGGTCTCGATGTTCGGTGCGCAGTACTTGTAACTGACGTTCAACGGACTGAGGCGACTCTTCGGTCATATATAACCCTCCTTTTGTTGACATGAATTGTTGATGTGTATGGGGGTTGATAGCTATGGGGTTGGTTTGAATCTCCCGCGTGTTCATACAACTCAAATGCTACACTAATTAGGATTACGATTCATCCATGAGTTTATGCCACCCACTTTACGAACTGAGATAAACTCTTTATCTTTCAACAACATAGAAATTTAAGATCTTTACGTGATGCACCGGTGCGCATTTTTGTCAGGCTTGTTGCCGCTTTACCCGTTATCCACAAACAAGGCAATATAAGCCTATGAATCCATTAGCTTCCTGGGAAAATATCCTGCTCGGCATCATCGCCATTGCCATCGTATTGTTATTTTTCCCGGGCGTAAAAACGATGCTCAAACAAAGCCAGGAGGCGGAAAAAGACTGGCCCGGCGTGTTGCTGCCCATCGGCGCCGTAATCCTGTTTGTCGTCTTTTTGGTCTATACGTTGCAATGAGTGGTAACAAATCCTTCAGCCAAATCGGTACCGTGTTGATGATCCGGCATCTGACCGAACGACCGGATAATCGTGTTGCTGTGGGATTGCGCGAACGCGGTTATTCTCTGGACTGGTGTTGCCCGGCGGAAGGAGGGAGCTTGCCTTCGACATCCAGCGATGAATATGAAGCCGTTGTTGTTTTTGGTGGTTCGCAAAGTGTGAATGACCAGGGCAAAACTTACATACGCGAAGAAATTGACTGGATCGGTGAATGGATAGAGACCGGAAAGCCCTATTTTGGAATTTGTTTGGGAGCGCAACTACTTTCTCGTGCTTTGGGTGGCGATGTCGGTCCACATCCCGAGGGTTTACATGAAATCGGATACGTGGATATTCATCCGACCGAGGCATCGAATGGTTTTCTTGGTGAAAGCATGTACGCTTACCAATGGCACAATGAAGGTTTTACCGTGCCAGGGGATTGCACGTTGCTGGCGACATCGGAGCGCTATCCCAATCAGGCCTATTGTTATGGCGAACATGCTTATGGTGTGCAGTTTCATCCGGAAGTAACGCCTACCATTTTCCAAACCTGGTTTGAAGAGGCGGGCGATTATTTGTCGAAGCCCGGCGCGCATCCCGCCGAACGCCAAATCGCCGATGCAGCATTGTACGATGAAACCCAAAGTCAATGGCTGGAAAGTTTTCTTGAAGTGTGGTTGAAATTTTAAACTCAAAAGCAAAGCAAACATGGTTGATTCCCGGGAACACGACACCCCAAAAACCACTTATTTAAAAGATTATCGTCCGCCTGGATTTCGGGTTGATCGTTTGCATTTACAGTTTGACTTGAGCGGCGAGCAAACCACGGTCAGGTCACGTTTCAATGTCGAACGGGTAACGGATAACGCAAAAGATATCGATTCGCCGTTAGTGTTAGATGGCGAAGAACTTACTCTGAATGCGATAAAACTCGATGGTAATGAACTCAGTGACAATGAGTTTAGCGTTCACGGCGATCAACTCATCATCGATAACATGCCGGATCGTTGCGAAGTCGAAATCGAGAACACGATACAGCCCCAGAACAACACGAGTTTAATGGGGCTGTATTTATCCGAGGGTAATTTTTGCACCCAGTGTGAAGCGGAGGGTTTTCGCCGCATCACTTACTTTCTTGACCGGCCTGACGTGTTGACGATTTACACGGTAAAAATCATCGCGGACAAAAAACAGTTTCCGATTTTATTGTCCAATGGTAATCTGAATAGTGGAGGGTTGCTTGAAGACGGACGGCATTGGGCTGAATGGCATGATCCTTTTCCCAAGCCGACTTATTTGTTTGCTTTGGTCGCCGGTAACCTGGCGCATATCGAGGATGAATTTGTCACCTGCTCAGGACGCAAGGTCAGACTGTTTATCTATACCCCGGAACACAATATCGACAAATGCAATCACGCCATGAGCGCCTTAAAACGCGCCATGAAATGGGACGAACAGACTTACGGTCGTGAGTACGATTTAGACCGTTACATGATTGTCGCGGTGGACGACTTCAACATGGGTGCGATGGAAAACAAGGGATTGAATGTTTTCAATTCCAAATATGTTCTGGCCAAACCGGAAACTGCAACGGACGCGGATTATGAAGCCATCGACAGCGTCATCGGCCATGAGTATTTTCACAACTGGTCAGGCAATAGAGTTACTTGCCGGGACTGGTTTCAGTTAAGTTTAAAAGAAGGCTTCACCGTTTTTCGCGATCAGGAATTCAGCGCGGACATCGCATCGCGTGGCGTCAAACGTATCGAAGATGTCAATGTGCTGCGTACCCATCAGTTCCGTGAAGACGCTGGACCGATGGCTCATCCGGTGCGACCAGATTCCTACCTGGAAATAAATAACTTTTACACACTGACGATTTATAACAAGGGTGCGGAAGTTATTCGCATGTTGTATACCTTGTTGGGTGCTGAGGGTTTTCGCAAAGGCACGGATTTGTATTTTGAAAGGCATGATGGCGCGGCGGTAACTTGTGATGATTTTGTCGCCGCGCTCGAAGATGCAAACAACATCGATTTTACCCAATTCAAACGCTGGTACTCCCAGGCCGGTACACCGGTGCTGGACATCGAACGCGAATACGACGCCGACAAAAAAACTTATCGACTGACTATCAAGCAATCTTGCCCGGTTACGCCACGTCAGGAAAAGAAAGAAGCTTTTCATATTCCACTAAAAATCGCCCTGCTGGATGAAACCGGGCAAACATTGTCCCTGGGGGGAAACGATGCCGATGATAACTATGAAATGGTGTTGGAAATAAAAAATGACGAGCAGCGATTTGAATTTTCCAATATTGATAGCGAACCCGTACCGTCCCTGTTACGTGGATTTTCAGCTCCCGTTAAAATCAATCTGCCGCGGAGCGACAACGAACTCAAGTTCTTGATGGCGCATGATTCAGACCCGTTCAATCGTTGGGATGCGGCGCAACAATTAGCCAGTCAACAGATACTCGATCTTGTTAATGACATTCAAAGCGAACGTCCACTGCAAATAGACAATGGTTTCGTGCAAGCATTTTCCGCAACCTTGACGCAAAAGTTTGACGACAAGTCATTCCAGGCGGATGCGCTAACCCTGCCGTCAGAGACTTTGATCGCTGAGCGAATGGAAGTCATCGACCCCCAGGCGATTCATCATGCACGGACTTTTCTAAAGCACAAACTCGCTACCAATTTACAAACTGATTTCCTCAGGACTTACACATCGATGTCAGATACCGGGCCATACCGAAGCGATGCTGCATCCATCGGCAATCGGCGTTTACGTAACCTGTGTTTGGGTTATTTGATGGAAATCGACGATGGCGATATCCATCAACTATGTCTGGGTCAATATCAACAAGCAAAAAACATGACCGATAAGATCAGTGCGTTGTCCGCGTTGGCGAATTCCAGTAGCGCACAGAGGCAACAGGTGTTGGAAGATTTTTATGCAACCTGGCAAAAGGAATCGTTGGTGGTGGATAAGTGGTTGTCACTCCAAGCCCGTTCGCGCTTGCCGCAGACTTTACGCAACGTGCGAGAACTCACCCGGCACGAAGGATTTAATATCAAAAACCCGAACAAAGTACGATCACTAATCGGTTCTTTTTGTCTGGGTAATCCAGCGTTGTTTCATGCTGAAGAAGGCGGCGGTTATGAATTGTTAGGTGAATATATTGTTGCGGTTGATGAATTGAATCCTCAAGTCGCAGCGCGGCTTGCCAGTGGTTTTAATGAATGGCGGCGTTATGATGCGTCACGCCAGAAATCAATGAGAACCAAACTGGAATTCATTGCTGAACGACCCAAGTTATCCAAAGACGTGTATGAGATTATTAGTAAAACTTTAAAAGCAAATTAAACAAGCCATGACACAACGCCGTCCAACTGCTGTACCTACCGTACAAGAAGAAAATGACTGCGTCGTTGTCACCGAATGGCGTTTTGCGCCTGGTGCCGAAACCGGATGGCATACGCACGGATACGACTACGTCGTTGTGCCGCAAACGACGGGACAGTTATTACTGGAGACTAAAGACGGTGAAAACACCGCGCAGCTGAACAGCGGTATTTCTTATTTTCGTAATGCAGGTGTTGAGCACAATGTCGTTAATGCAAACGACTATGAGTTTGTGTTTGTCGAAGTCGAGATTAAATAAATAAAATTACACAAATTTGGAACCTTATCTCAAAATAGGAGAGCAAAGGAAAGACGAGGCGAAAATGGTCGAAAAAGCGGAGTGTACACGCCAGTACACAAGTAATTTGAGAACATTTTTGACGACGTATTTTTAAGGCGCAGCCAATGTGAGATGGGTTCTATTTACGCGTCGAAAGATAAGCGACCGCCACACCCGCCGCCGCACCGCATAAGTGTCCATCCCACGATATTCCCGACGCGGTAGGTAACACACCAAATAACAGTGTTGATCCATACAGTATTCCAGTGATTAATGAGACGATCATTGGAATGGTGCGGCGTTCGAATATTCCCGACACAATCAAAAAAGCGATCAAGCCAAAAATAAGCCCGCTCGCGCCGATGTGAATCGCTGAGCGCCCAAACAACCACAATAACGCACCACCACCGACCACAACTGCACTGACAATTTCCCATGACCGCGTACGAGAACCCGCTAACAACGCAAGCAATACGCACAATGAAATGGTGTTGTTAATTAAATGCGAGAGACTGCCGTGCAGTAACGGCATGGTGATGATACCGATGAGTCCTGATGCGTCTCTTGGAATCAAGCCAAATTTATTTATTGGCATGACGACGCTGGTGAGAAACACCCCCCAGGTTACGATGACGAAGGCGACGATGCCGACGAGTTCGTCTTTTACATGATGCGCATAACTTTTTCTTGTCATGTCTGATACCACAGAACTAATAGGTTGTAGCTGCCCGATGCCAAATGTTACCCCGTCGTTGGCGAGCAACGCGATACGGCGTGCGTGACGGTTGGTAAATCCGCTCACCGCGTCAACCATGCCCCCGAATCGAATGCCGTCTGCCCGCACAGCCATGGGTTTTTTGAACATAAGAACAGAATCGGGTTATCTAATCATTGAGCAAGGCCGCTCTAGATGTCTTGTTATCAGATTGAATATGCAATCCTGCCAGATACCTATTGGAGGCTGTGGAGCACATAGTTATAATATTATCACTTTTTTCAGCTACTTAGCGTAGTTTTTTCAACTAATTATTAGGCCTTTTGTTAGATCCGGTCGCACGTGAGTTATCCCGGTAAGTTAGACGACCTGTACTTACGGGCATGGGTCGGACGCCATGACAACGACACCAACATGAAATCAAAACCACGTGACGATCCGTTTATCAATCATCTACTTGAATTGATGGTCGACTTTGGTTCGGTGAATGCACGCCGAATGTTTGGCGGTCACGGTATTTTTCGCGACGGTTTGATGTTTGGGTTAGTCGCCGACGGTGAGTTCTACGTGAAGGCAGATGACGAAAACCGGGATCAGTTTGTTAATAGCGAACTATCTCAATTCGCTTATGACAAGGCGGGAAAAACCGTAATGATGTCCTACTACGCTTTGCCCGAATCGGCGTTGGAAGACGCCGATGAAATATTGGTCTGGGTAAGACTGGGCTTCGACGCCGCGTTACGTGGTCAACAGAACAAATCTACCAGGAAAAAGAAAGTAAGGAAGCGTGAATAATTTTTACATTGACGCACGCTGTGTAATTGTCGGAGGCTTACCAAGTCATTCTTGTATGTAAACTTGCGGATGGCGTGATGTATTGCTCCGCACGAAAGATGGAGTTAATTGCTGGTGAACCGAACAAACAGATTGGCGTGAAGCACCGAATTGCAAACCCGATAAAGAACGTATGGAGAGGTCAAACACAAGATATCATTTATAACGTGCAATAGGTTTACCGTTTTATATCAATAGTGAACGAACGGGAAAATTCAATAGCAATAGGCTACATCGCAGTCATTGTACTATTTGTACTTATTTCGGCTATTCCGTCAATAATCACTTGGCCGATTCTAGGAGTTATCAATTTGATATTTCTCATCGAACTTTGGATAGTTTTTTTCCTAATCACGAGACGAGTAGAGTGGATTTCTTGCTTATTGTTATGTGCTTTGCTTTCGCTTGCGATGTCGATACCTCCAGCTCCTAACTATATGTACATTTCTAGTCAGGGCATTCCTAAATTCTATTTCATGGGAGCGAAAGAGATTCTCGCAGGTAGTTGGGCCATTGGAGTATTTTTCGTTTTTTATCTTGCCCTCTTTCTAGCAACTGCGGCACTACTTAGAAAAAGAAACAACTGATCGTTCCGAACTGATTGCAATCAGTTCGGCGTACCTAACCGGCACCTTGGATATATGTGATTTAACTATTCTTTTCCAGTAATTAATAACAACATAAAGGACGTTATGTCGTTATTAGCCGTCAGATACGATTGGGACTTGGTGCTGGTAAGTTGCCCAATTAATTTTTAACAACTACAGGTAGGGCATTTCCCAATCTTATGTTGCTTTACTCGTCGGATGGCGCGACCCGGGTCACTCCTTTATAAGTCGACATCACTTTCACGCGATCACCGGGTTGAAACGTGGTGTTCGGATCTTCTTCCTGGACATAGGCGTAAGTTTCGCCGTTGTCGAGTTCAACCGTCAGCTCCACGCCTTGTACCCGTGTGACGCCCTCTTCCACTTTGCTGCCCAGAAATGCACCAAAGGTCGCGACAAATATTCGTGCGATTTGTTTGCTACGGCTGCTGCCGGTGCCGCCCGCCGCAACCGCACCCGTCGCGCCACCAATGACGGCACCGATACCGGTCTTTGTTCCTTCCACGACTACCAGTCGGGTTTCCTTGACTTCGCCATAATGTACGGTTATTGGATCGCGTGCTTCCTTGCGGCTGTAGGTGCTGCCCTTCAGATCGGATACACAGCCGGTGAGAAACAGGCTCGCGCTGAGCAAGGCTATAAATAATTTGTTTGTCGTATGCATTTTCAAAAACTCCCCGTTAAGTCTTAATCGTACCATGATAGTGATTTGCTCCTTAATCGACGCTGAACAACTCTCGCGTCATCACGGGTCTTCACCTTTGTACGCCACTAACGAATACGATAGTGGCAGTTGCGCGGGTTGATTTTCAAAGTGTACATACGTACCGACGTCGTGGGGGTATTCAGCAAAGTCATCGATGACCAAGCCCGCACGAATACAAGCCATAATGACATCCGACAATTTGTAATCAATCCAGTACTGTGGTTCACTTTTATATTCAATTCCGCCCCAATAATCGAGTGGCGTGGTGTCGACCCAGGGATCTTCACGAAAGTAAGATGATTTAATTTTTGGAGGAATCGATTCATCACTGTCTTCAAACATATTCAATATCGGGTGGTGCTCATATATAAACAACACGCCTTCAGGTTTAAGCAAGCCATTTATGATATTTAAGAAACGATCCAGATCAGGCATCCAGCCCATAACACCAATAGTTAAATACACAATTTCGAATTGACTGTATAAGCTCTCGGGAAGTTCGTACACATCGGCATGTATAAACTCACAGTCGATATCGCCAATAGCTGCTATCTCGTTTGCCTGCTCTAAAAACGCTTCGGATTGATCGACTCCGACACAACGGCCGGCCCCTAGGTTTTTAACGGATAGAATTTCTCGACCGTTATTACAGCAAAGTTGAATAACATTCTTGTTCTTGATGCCTATGTCTAGAAGAATTTCTGTCTCGACGTCGTCTAATCCCGAATATCCAGGTTGTGCAAAATTTTCCAGTAATTTTTGATATTGTGCATGTCCCCTGTGATAACCCGCCGCCTGATTCCAGGCTTTTCGATTAGCGGCAGAAAATCGCTTCCGCTCGTTTTCGTTCATATTTGATTGACGTATCGTGTGTCGAACGCTTTGATGTTTTGTCGAGACTGTTAGAATAGCCAAGTTGTCTTGCAAATAGAAGAATTCATGTTTGATCCCGCCAAACCACCCGAAGCATATCTTTTTGATATGGGCAATGTGCTCATTGATATTGATGTCGATTTGGCGTTTGAACATTGGTCAGCAGTGACGGCGCTTGATAAGGATACCCTGCGCGAATGTTTTGTCATGGATGAGGCATACCGGGCATTTGAAATTGGAGAAATAGATACGCATGAATATTTGAAGAGCTTGCGTCGCTCGATGAATATCGATATTGACCCTGGTGACTTGCTTGCAGGCTGGAATGCCATACTGCTGGATGAACTGCCGGGGGTACGTGCCTTACTGGAACGTTTACGAGATGTCGCGCCGATTTATATCTTTTCAAATACCAATGCCGCGCATCAGAAACTGTGGTCGGTAAAACTTGCGGATATCCTCGAATTATCCGAAGCCGTGTTTACATCCTGGGAGATCGGTTTGCGCAAACCCGACGTCGAATCATTTTTGCATGTTGCCGAACAAATGCAGATAGCGCCGGAAAATATTCTGTTCTTTGACGATGCCATTGAAAATATCGACGGTGCACAAGCGGCGGGAATGCGAACAGTTCATGTGAGTGAGGTCAGCGATACATTGCATGCCGTATCTGCATTCCTCCCCGCGACGGTCTAAGATCACCTTGTACTACTTTGCCTACGGTTCGAATTTACATCCTCTTCGTTTGACCGCACGTGTACCGAGCGCAAGAGTCATCGGCAGGTGTCGGCTGGACGGTTATGGTTTTTCGCTCAAACATCCATCGTTAGATGGCTCGGGCAAGTGCAATATATTTCCCGCGGATATGGACAACACTCAGGTGGTTGGAGTGTTATACGAAATCCAAAATCCCATGCAGAAACGCATTCTGGACGAGATAGAAGGTGAACAGTTTGGCTGGGGTGCTATTGAAGTCGATGTTAGAAATCAAAATGTAACCCGTCAAGCATTCACATACACCGCTTGCGCCAATCCACCTGAGCAATCAGCGCCGCCTTATCATTGGTATCACGAGATTGTGTTGTTGGGTGCGCTGTTTCATGGTTTGCCGGATGTATTTGTCGAACAAATCGTCAAAACCAAATCACAACCTGATTTAGATTATTCGCGCAACAAAATGAATCAGGCCTTAGTTGCACGATTACGCGGTACAATCTAACGCGACCCTATTTACATATATAAAATCCGCCCTTGACCAGGGAAGAATCAACTAAATCTACAGTCGTTAGCGCTGAAACCAACACATTCGCGCGAATCGTATTCATATTGGCTTTTGGGTGTGTTGCCGGTGCGGTGTCGTCTTTAGCTTCGATCGGTTTTATTACCGTAATTGACTGGCTTAACGATGTCTTTCTGGTTTCTCCGCGTAGCCGCATGATCGCGGGCGATTCACCCTGGGTGGTTGTTGCGACTATCCTGGTACCAGCGATTGGCGGTCTGCTTGTTGGCGTCATTGTGTTATTTATTGCGGACAAGCGGCCACACGGTCCACCCGATATCATTCGCGCCGTACAGGGTTTTGGCGGTGACGTCCCGCCCAGGTCGGGTGTGTTAACAGCGGTGGCCAGCATCGTTGGAATTGGATGCGGCGCATCGGTCGGACAATACGGCCCGTTGGCACACATGGGCGCGACCATCGGCGCGTTTATAGCGCGTTTCAGTGGCAGTGGCCGGCCTATGGGCACAGTCGGTGTCGGTTGCGGAGTCGCCGCTGCAATCTCCACTGTTTTTAATGCGCCTATCGCAGGCATTGTTTTCGCGCACGAGGTTATTCTGCGTCACTACTCCCTGCGTGCATTCGCACCGGTCACGGTGGCATCGACTGTCGGATTTATTTTTGCCAATGTCGTGTTCAAACGAAACCCATTGTTTCGTATCGAAGATGTACGTGTATTGTATGCACCGGAGTTCCTGGGTTTTGTCGTTGTGGGCATCGCAGGTGCATTGGTCGCCGTGTTGTTCATGCGCAGCATTTTATTGTGCGGACAACTCGCTAAGCGGATAAACATTGCACAATATCTTAAGCCGATGTTTGCCGGTGCATGTATCGGCATCGTTGCAATTTGGATACCGGATATTCTGGGTATTGGGCGGGAGGCTCTGCGTTTCGCCATTATCGAAGATGCGTTTACCGCCAGCGAATTGGCAGTTACGCTTATCGCAAAAATTGCCGCTACCGCATTGTGTATTGGATTTGGTTTTGCCGGTGGTGTGTTTAGTCCTGCTTTGTTGATAGGTATTTTATTCGGTGCGTTGGTGGGCACCGGCCTTGAAAGCGCTGGTATCGAGGCCCATTCCGATCTGTCAATTTATGCGATTTGCGGCATGGCAGCCGTCACCAGTCCCGTTATCGGCGCGCCTTTGACCGCAATTATAATTGTGTTCGAACTGACACGGAATTATGGATTGACCACGGCGGTAATGGTGAGTGTGGTTTTTTCCAATGTTGTTGGGTATCGTGTGTTTGGCCGTTCGTTATTTGATGTACAACTAAAAGCACGTGGTTTTGATCTATCGTTTGGGCGCGATAAAGTCGTACTCGATCATCGCACTATCGAAAACTATATAACCCAAGACTTCACCCAGCTTGCGGTCGGCGATTCATTACTCAGCGGGAAGAATAAACTGTTGGCGGAATCGAATACAGAAGCCTATGTTTTATCCGAACAACACGAATATGTCGGTACCATAACATTAACTCAACTTTTACAACTCGAACAAACCAATCAATCCCTTGAACAAGTAGTGGAACAATTTGCCAGGCAAGAAGCGCTGGTGTTTACACACTCTACTACGATCTGGGCGGCTATGGATACCATGGAAGATTTTGTTGGTGAAAGTATTCCAGTGGTTATTTCGGATACGGACAGTACTTTGGTTGGCGTGGTGTTTGAAGCGTCCGTGGTAAAAGCGTATCTCGACACGACAAAAAAAATACGTGCGGAAGAACACGGTATGGGATGATGCGTCGTCTATTTATTTTATTTTTGTCATTCACCCAGACGCTTTTTGCAACTGGCTTCGCACACGCCGGTGAGTCCCTGACCATTGTTTCATGGGGTGGGCCGTACGCGACCAGTCAACAACAAGCCTACTTCACACCTTTTGCCAAAGAAACCGGTATCGCCATTGATCTGCGCGAATACCAGGGTGGCATAAAAGAAATAGAAAATCAGGTTGGCGCGGCAAAGGTGGAATGGGGTGTAGTGGACATGATTTTTGCGGATAATATTTCCGCATGTGAGAAAGGGTTGCTGGAACCGATTGATGAGAAAGTCTTATATCCTGCGCCCGACGGCACTCCCGCAGGTGAGGATTTTATCGCCGGCAGTTTAACCGCTTGTGGCGTGAGCCATAATATTGCCTCCGTGGTGCTTGCATATCGGCGTGATGCTTTTCCAGGTGAGAAACCTTCGCACATAAAAGATTTATTCGATCTGGAAAAATTTCCCGGCAAACGCGCTTTGCAAAGAAACCCCGCGGCTAATCTTGAGTGGGCGTTGCTTTCTTATGGCGTGCCGCGTGAGGACTTATACAACCTGCTCAGCACTGAACGCGGATTAAAACTTGCTTTCTCAAGACTGGATAGTATTCGTGACCAAATAGTGTGGTGGGATGAAGTCGATGAACCGGTGAAATTATTAAACAGTGGCGCGGCGGCGATTGCGTCGGGGTTTAATGGCCGCTTTTTCAGCTCGATGGTGGAGGATAAAGAACTGATAAACATTATCTGGGATGGGCAACTTTACAGTTATTCGACCTGGGGTATTCCGAAAGGAAGTGCGCAGCGCGACCAGGCAATTGCGTTTATTCGTTTCGCTACGGAAACATGGCATATGGCGGAACTTGCCGCTTATATAGCCTATGGCCCGACCCGAGCATCGGCGGCAAAACTGGTGGGTACGCACTATGAAACCGGAATCAATATGCAACCGCATCTGCCGAATAATCCGCCAAATTTTCAAGGTGCGATAGAAAAAGATTACGAATGGTACGCAAAGACCGGTGATCGTTTAACCGAGCGTTTTAATTATTGGTTATCACAGCAAAATTGAGTGACTAAGCGCCACAAGCCTGGAAGAATCTTGCTGTTATAATTACATTCATTCCAACTGACAGGCATGGGGGTGTATCTATGCTGCTGAGTAATCTCGAAGTGGTTCCACACACAAACATTATTCGTCACATGGGCCTGGTGCAAGGCAGTACCGTGCGCGCCAAACATGCCGGTAAAGATATTATGGCCGGATTTAAAAACATATTTGGCGGTGAGTTAAAATCCTACACCGAGTTAATGCATGAAGCGCGCGAAGAAGCGACCCAGCGCATGATCCAGCAGGCGGAGTCCGTTGGCGCAAATGCCGTGTTGAACATTCGCTACGCCACTTCGTCGGTCAGTGCGGGTGCCGCTGAATTGTTCGCATATGGCACGGCGGTGGAACTCGAGGACTAAGCCATGGAATGGATTTTTCAATATCTTGATCTGCTGATTATCGCGGTCTTACTGGTGCTGGGCTATGGCTTTGGCCGTTATTCCGAGAGCCGGCATTATCGTTCGATCTTAAAACGCGAACATGAATACCGTGGTTTGTTGACATTCTCCGCCAAGACACCACCACCCGGTCTTAATATCACGTCAACTGAATTAGTTGTTGGCAGCGTTGTGGTATCGGTGGATTACTTCAAACGATTTGTCGCCGGTTTGCGCAAGCTCATCGGTGGCCGCTTGCGCTCCTATGAAACACTAATCGACCGCGGACGTCGTGAAGCCTTATTGCGTATGAAAGAACACGCACGTGAACTGGGTGCTAATGCGATTGTTAACGTGAAACTGGAAACCGCATCCATTTCCAAAGGTAAACGCGATTCCATTGGTTCGATAGAAGTATATGCCTATGGCACGGCGATAAAGCATCAACCCGTAGCGTAGCTGATCGCATCGCCGAACGGAGTTCACGCCTGCGACATCATAAAAACAAACCCGGTCTGGAGAATCCGTTTATTCCCGAGGGGATAAACACGAGTGACGAACACCCTTTAAAAGAATTCTTTTGGGTGATCGGCAGCGTGTTGGTATTCATCGGTATTCTGGTTGTGGTGCTGAGCGTAAGCGCTGGATGGCTCGCGCAGTTCATTCCTTTTAAATACGAAACTCAGGTTGCCGAACGTTTCATTAAAAACCAAACTGAATCTGACGATATTCAAACCTATTTGCAGGAGATGGCTGATCGTTTGGTTGCGCAACAGGAATTGCCGGAAGACATGATGATCACCGTCCATTACTCCGATAGTGATACCGTGAATGCTTTCGCCACACTCGGTGGCAACTTATTTTTCTTTCGCGGCCTCATTGAGGCCTTACCCAATGAAGATGCGTTAGCCATGGTCATGGCCCATGAGATTGCGCACGTTAAACACCGGCATCCAATCAGAGCCTTAGGTCGTGGCGTAACCATCGGTCTCGCGTTATCGGCTTTGGCTGGAGTCTCCGGCAGTAGCGCGGGCGAACGCTTAATTGGTGACGTAGGCTTGCTAACGACGTTGTCGTTCTCACGAAGTCAGGAAAGTGAAGCTGATTTAACCGCTCTAGACACGCTGGTAAAAACCTATGGTCATGTAGCGGGTGCCATATCACTTTTCGATGTATTCACTGAACTGGAAGCCGAGCATTCATCCGTACCAACCATGTTGCGCACGCACCCTTTGTCAGATGATCGTCGTCAAAAATTACAGGATCACGCCATTGCAAACAACTGGCCGTTAGCGGATGACAGCAAACCTTATCCCACGTGGTTAATAGATGAATTGGATTTATCTGAACAATGATTAAAGATGGGTAGGAGCGACTTTAGTCGCGAATAGTTTTAACTGGAAGTTTCACGTCGATCAGTACTGCAAATGGGTACGAACTATAAAAACCTTATGGCCGAAAACCGAATTCTGACCGCTGAAAGCTAACAGCCGAGAACCAGGAGAATTTCAGCAACGGAATAAACATTGTCCGTACCCAGAGTTGGGAAAAGGATCTTAGTACGATACAAATGCCGCTGGGGTGAGGCTACTGATACGGCTATGTTCACGGAATGAACACAGGTGTTTTATTTCATTAAATCAATATGTTAAACCTGGGTATATCCTGAAAGAGATTATGAAAACGGCCTGAAACCAGGTTGAGACATTGCATTCCCTCGAATATGGTGCATTGCACAAATGATGCGCTGCACAATAAATGGGGAATTGGCGGCAGTGGGAAACGCATCCATTCACCGCATGGTTTTTACCATGTCCCTGGCCCATGAAGTAGCGAGCGGGGGTTACCGTTAATACGGTATCGCCGGGTTATATCGCTCCCAGTATGATCATGGCCATGCCGGAAGAAATTCGCGATGAAATAGTGGCCAGTGTTCCCGTTGGCCGTGTGGGCGATCCCAGCCACATTGCAAATGCCGTGGCTTTTTTATCCGCGCAGGAATCAAGTTGTATTACCGCCGCTAACATTCCGGTGAATGGCGGGTTTTATATGTCTTATTAGTCTGGTGTTGCAAACGCCAGCTACCCGATACCCGGTGCAAACGGTATTATGGGCGTTTGTACTTATTCCAAGGACTACTGATCATGTCAGAACCCGTTGTCGCCCAAACTGAACCCTATGGTGTCGAGCTTGAGGCCGGTACCTATTGGTGGTGCCGTTGTGGTAAATCCGCGAAACAACCGTTTTGTGATGGCTCGCACAAAGACACTGATTTCACACCGGTTAAAGTCGAGATCGAAGAAAAGAAAAAAGTGTATTTATGCGGCTGCAAACACACCGCCAATCAACCTTTTTGCGATGGCAGTCACAAAAATTTGAGTTAGTATTCTCTAGGTTGTTCATCCATACGGTTAACTCACTAACACCCCTTTCTTTGCAAGCGCGCAAGCGGTTCGGTCAGCACTTTCTGCATGACCAGGAAATCATTCAGCGTATTATTGATCGATTTCATCCAGACAACAACGAGAAAATTATCGAGATAGGCCCAGGTCGTGGCGCACTCACTGAAGCGTTATTACAACGCATAGATCAACTGCATGCGGTCGAGATTGATCGTGATTTAATCATGTATCTGTCGAACCGGTTTTCGCCTGCGCAATTGGTATTGCATCAGGCCGATGTGTTGAATTTCAGCTTCGCTTCATTGGTGGATAATGGTGAGAAACTCCGCCTTATCGGCAACCTACCTTATAACATTTCCACCCCATTACTCTTCCATCTTCTGGAATACTCATCGTCAATCAGCGATATGTTTTTTATGTTACAAAAGGAGGTGGTCACTCGTCTCGTTGCCCAGCCTGGCGGTAAAGACTATGGCCGTTTGACTGTAATGATGGCTTGCCGTTGTGACATCGAACACATACTCGATGTGCCGCCTGAATCATTTACTCCACCACCCAAAGTTGATTCCAGTGTGATTAAAATTATTCCTCATGCGGAAGTTAAATATCCCGGATGCGAAACACCGCACTTTGCTGAATTAGTGAAGCGCGCCTTTGGTCAACGGCGCAAGACCTTGCGTAATTCGTTAAAAGACTTCGTCGATGAATGCGTTTTCTCGACAACCGGTATCGATTCATCACGCCGGCCTGAACAATTGACGATTGAGGAATTCGCGCGCTTGGCTAAAACCACATCGGTCACTTAGAAAAGATTGGACTGACATACGCTTTGTGATACAGATCAGCCGATAAATGTGTTCGTTCGGTAAATGTGCATGAAATGAGATTGGAATTTCGAAAACAGGAGGGCTATGCTCTCTATCCCATGTATAAATAAGAGGTTTTCGCCATGTCACAAGCAACGATAAAAGAAGCCTGCGGAAAGCTAGCGGATGCAATTACGGAAGACCCAACCAATGCCAAAGTCCACTATAGTGCCGAAGTGGTTTGGGACGGTGATGTGCATTGCACATCCCGAGTGCGTCACTTTGATCCACTAGGTGTTGACGAACCCGAAGTTTTTGGTGGTGGTGATAAGGACCAAAGCCCGGCTGACTTAGTGTTGTCATCCTTCGGTGCCTGCCAGGGCATCATGTATGCGGCACTCGCATCTGCAATGGATATCGAACTGACTTCGGTCAAATTTAAACTCAAAGGCGAATTGGATTTGCATGGCCTGTTTGGTATGGGCAAGGACAAAGGAATCCCACCAGGGTTTCAGAGCATTAGCTATGAAGCGATCATTGACAGTCCCGCCTCAGAAGAAGAAATAAAAAATCTGGTTAGTGCGGTGGAGGCACAATGCCCGCTACTCGATACCTTGCAACGTCCCATTGATGTAAGTGGTTCGGCCACTATCAACGGCAAGTCAGGGTACATCGCACAACAAGAAGCAGTTTAGTGTTTCTTGCGAGAAATTGGAATCTCCGCGCGATTAGGCGAAGAATGAAGCTAGCGGAGGATCCAATAAATGAAGTGTATTGCGCCGAACGAGCAGCACCATTCGAGGCAGACCACGATGTCATATTCTGTTCTCAAATGCCTTCACAGGATGACATAATGACTTACATGTTATTGCAGGCGTAGCGAGGAATTCTCTTTTATATAATAGAACGAGACTGCATTGCCGCCTGATATGGCAAAATCTTTGTCATTCTGAGCATAGCGAAGCATCCAGTTTATTTAACATCGTCTGGATGTTTTACGTACTCATGTACGTTCAGCATGACAAGGTACGAACGCCGCCTGGTGGGCGCGGCGCCTCGCTGCGGTAAAGTATTTGTCTTTTATTAGCATCGATAAATCATGTATGATTTTACGCGAGAATTCGCAATCGCGACATTTCATTTTCTATCCATGTTTCTGCTTCCGCATTGATTTGTTTCGCGCGTCGTCCGGTTGTTTCGATAATAGGACCAATGGAGACAACAATTGTGCCGGGTTTTTTGATAAATCCACGGCGTGGCCAGAACTCACCGGCGTTATGCGCGACGGGTACTACGGGTACTTGTGCTTTGCTGGCTAACATAGCACCACCGGGATTGTAACGGCCATGTTCACCCGGCGCGGTACGTGTGCCTTCGGGAAATACCACAACCCAACGGCCTTCTTCGATTCTCGCGATACCTTGTTTGACCACACTTTCTAACGCGCGTGCGCCCTGAGAGCGGTTTATTGCAATCGGCCGGGTAGCCGCCAGGCCCCAGCCAAAAAATGGGATCCACAACAACTCGCGTTTCAAAACCCAGGCCTGGGGTGGAAAGATAGTCTGGAAAGCAATGGTTTCCCAGGCGGATTGGTGTTTGCTCAAGATTACGCAAGGCGTATCGGGCAAATTCTCAAGACCTTTGACTTGATAACTTAACCCACAGGTCGCGCGTAACCACCACATCATCGCGTGCGCCCAATAGCCGATGACGCGGGAGCGTGTCAGCGGTGGCAGTGGGTAACACAGTATCGCTATCAACGAGTAAACGATCGCGGATGTTATTTGTCCGGCGCTGAATATGAGTGAACGAATGAATAACACGGGTACTACTTCACCCAACTACGTCGAATAGGATGAAACAAACTACCGGTTATAACCTAACGGGAAACATACCGAATCAAGCGGCCGTCCAGTAATGCATCGGCAAAGGAAGCCAGATTGCTAAAAGTCGGTACGGTTGAGAACTGGGCATCTCCGGTAATTTTTTCACCGGCTTCAAGATTGAATTCATTTTTTCCGGACAACACTAACACCGGGAACGCGCCAGCGGCCTGGGCCGCCAACAAATCACGCGACGAATCGCCGACCATGGGAACGTCTTCCAGCGAGTTATTGGATCGTTCCGCGATGCGTTGCAACATACCCGGTTTCGGTTTGCGGCACCCGCATTCGTCCTCCGGTGTATGCGGGCAAAAGAATATCGCATCGATCTCACCGCCCTTTTCGTGAATCTGATCCAGCATGTGTTTATGGATATGATTGAGTTGATCCATATCAATCAAGCCACGGCCGACAGCGGATTGATTGGTCGCAATAACCACCCGGTATTCCGCCCGGCACAAACGCGCGATGGCTTCCAGGCTGCCGTCGATAGGCCGCCATTCCTCGACAGATTTTATATAGTCGTCCGAATCGTGATTGATGACACCGTCGCGATCAAGAATAATAAGGCGCATGGGTCAATTCGGCATTTGCAGTTTTGAAACATCGGCGATGCTCAAAAACAACCGGCTGACATGATCCAATAACGCAAGGCGGTTCGCGCGCACCGCGCCGTCGTCCGTCATGACCATGACTTCATCAAAAAAACGGTCAATTGGCCCGCGAAAATTCGCCATTAAACTGAGTGCTTCGGTATAACGCCGTGCGGTGATAAGTGGCCATACGTCGGATGATACTGCTACCAACGCGCTGGCGAGTTCACGTTCTCCTGCATCTGTTAACAATGCGTCGCTAAACATATCGGGAACCTGGTCGTCCGCTTTACGCATGATATTTCGGATACGTTTATTAGCCGCCGACAAACTCTGTGCCTGCTCCATTTTGCGAAACTCGGCAACCGCTTTCAGACGTAAATCGAAATCCAGTGGTCTGCCCGGACGGCATTCGATAACCGCTGCAATCT